>Ga0116227_10005387_pt1 | contig 26956 bp, 25 predicted proteins | sample S1TSphgellanicum_FD_89693 | JGI IMG/M metagenome (GOLD analysis project Ga0116227, IMG submission 89693) | Host-associated microbial communities from peat moss isolated from Minnesota, USA - S1T2_Fb - Sphagnum magellanicum MG | ecosystem: Host-associated > Plants > Peat moss > Unclassified...
GGAAAAAGTGATTTAAAAAAAAAAAAAAAAAGTTGGCAAATGAGCTGAACTTATATTTTTAAATATTAATTTTAATTAATTGTTGAACTTTGTGTCTCTGCAGTCCAATGTTTTAATTTGTTATAAAACTTTGTCCATAATCATTTTGGAAAAAATCTTTTGCATTTGGAGTGAGCTTAATCGCATGAATCTACATGGGCATCAGTTTGCATAGTATGATGCACTCTTTAATCTTGTAAAGTTGGTAAGGGTCATTTTTTTTTGCAAAATACTTTATGCAAGGTAAGAGACTCCTTAGATGCTTCACGAGTTCTCACCCTTTTCATTTTCAAAGAGGCTCACACTTGTGAAGTCCTTAGGATGAGGTTTTACCCTACACTTATACATACTCTCTAAAAGTGCATTCACACTTGGTGTTAAGCACTTTAATCTTAAGTCCCCTAACACCAAGCTAGTAGTCATTTAGAACCTAAACATATTTATCAAAAATATTTAATGTTAAATTAAAATTCACTTAAATATTAAACAATCACCAATTTAACATTGGGTACCACCTAAAATGTCACCTAGATTTTCATTTAACGCTTACTTAACATTAGTTGTCAATGCACCTTAACTCTCTCTACGGTTAGGAAATGTGTAGGGTGTACATGAGATTGGACGCAGTTTTTGAGCTGAGCCTAAAGGTTCTTGAATTACCACAAGAAAAAAAAAAGGCCAAAACCAGAACCAAAGGATTTTTAAATTGAAAAATTTGAGCTCAAACCCACACCCAAAGAGCCTTTGCAAGATATAAAATGTCAAAATAAAGACTGGAGGTTGTTTTAAAAGGAAAGAACCGCACAATACCTAAGGCACAAACCTTATTCTAGACATAACACTTGTAAGTTATGATGTTTTAAAAATTATGTCTAAATAATTATGTCAGTCAATTGAGTGAAATAAAAATCAGATATTTCCCTCATAATTTAGAATTCAGTTCCAGGATCGTTGATTATATATGTCACAAGTCTTAGTTTGCAATTTTGAATCCTAGACGTCATTGGTTTGATTTTGCAATCCTTTCAAATTAGAGCATAGAATAGGAAGTGTATGCACATGTAGCTTTTCCCCTTTTCTGCCTTTAGATATCAGAAATGACAACTTTGTGGTTTTCACTTTTAGGTCAAAGTTGTGTTTCTCGAAAATAAGAGCCAAGAGTATGAGGACTATATAATGACTAGTAAAATTTTCATTTTCATTTCCATTACTTCATGATGAATTGTATGTTTTATGCATGGTGAAAATTTTGAATGTTGAGAAAGAATCATTGCGTAACCATGGATTTGTTTCACAAATACTAATTTATAAGCATTTGCAACATAAAATAGAATGCATAGACAAATCTATAGATTGTCGTTAACAATTCAAGATCAAATTTGTCCACTCCTATCAATGAAGGGAATTCACTAGACTTGAATCTTTTAAAAATAAAACATGATAAAATTGATTGCACTTATATGTTCATATTGTTTGTGTAGGGTAACAAGGAGCCCAAGGAGCTGGGGGTTCCTGAAATAAGTGCCTGCCCAATGTGGAGCCTACGGGCACTTATGAGTCTAGGGGCACTTATTTTGGGGGATGCCCTGCTCTGAGAGCTTTATTGTGCATAAAGCACCAGCAATGTATGCTGCCTACACTTTTCATATTTGTAAAAGCTTTTGTACACATTGAACTTTTTATTATTACTATGAGTATCATAATAGTGCAAGTCCATTTCTTATAATATTTTATTTATACTCAAAATAATATTCTATGTGATAACGCAAACAATCCTATATGAGCATTTTAATAGTTTTATGTTCAATAGAACACCAATGAGAAAGTTATTAATTGAAAAAGTGCATTCTTTTGATTTGGTGTGTTATGCCAAAAATCTTTCAAATCAACACCTTGAAAGGAATATGAAAAATTCAATTATATTGTTTTTTAATTGATAGTTTCCACCATATGCGCAATTATATATGCAAGTTAAACCAATATGCATAACTATGTATGCAAGATAAACAATATGCTTTTGAAAATGTAACAATGATATAAATGTCAATGCCTATTAAAAAATTTAGTTTTGTGGCTGAAACTAGTTGAGTAAGAATTCCACTTCGGTGGAAGATTATTGACATTTTCTTGATTGTTAAACAAATACCATAAGTGTTTTTTTATTAAAAAAACTGATGTAATTTTGTTTGTGAGTGTAATGCCCTTTACCCTCTCTTTTTTTTGGTCTTATGTTTTCATATGGTTCTCAATAATTCATCATTATTGTGCCTTTTCATGTCCATGTAGATGCTTAGAGGAAAGTGGTTTAAAGTAGGTAGGATTGGAAGAGGAAGGTCATTAGATTATTTTAATGCATGTAACATGGACATGAAAAGGCATGTCTTAATTTGTCATGTAGGTGGGTAGTAAAAAGGAGTGAGGTAGGTACGTGTGGAAGAGGTAGGTTTGGACAGCACAGACAGACCTCCCTTTTTTCAATTCTATAAATTTATGAACTAATGAATTATCAAAAAGCACATCAGTCATCTTGTTTCCATAGTCTTGTAAATTATCTTCAACAATTATTTTTTTAAAAGTGATAAATGAACAATAAATTTACTTACGGAATTCTGAGTTTTTCACACATGAAAGAGAATCTGGCCATTCAAGCACCTGTGGTAAGAGGCTTGTGCTTTGTGTATTTGCTCCATATAGAGATCATGAGAGAGACTAGAGGGCCTGGGGATAGTCCTTGAAAAAATGGATAATTGCACAGCATGAGGAGAATGGGACCTTGCCAGTTACAACTTAATTACAAGTGACCATAACAAGCCTTCACCTTATGCTTCACATCCCCTGATTCCTGCTTCTGGCACTCTGAAATTGAGTGAGACCCATGAACCGGATATACCCAGTAGGCAATGTTTTGTTTTCAAATTTGTGAGGTAGGTGCCTGGTGGGTTGGTGATCATCCACAAGAGGACTTAGCCAAATTTGGTTACAGGATATATAGAGGAGGAAGGTAGAGAAGTTTAGGATTCTTCTTGTATTTTGGCAACATGTTGGAACGTATTGTCTAAATATGGCAACTTCAGAAAAAAATTTATCATAATTTGGTGACTTGAGATCCTTTTTTCCTAAAAAAAAAGTCCTTCATATCAATTTGCACCTCCACGTATTTTGTCACCAGGATGTAAAAAATTGCCAAAAAAAGAAAAAAAGCATTGCATGCAAGACATCATTGATGTTGATTTGGTATGACTTTTGAACATACCGGCGTGGTCCTGGTATGGTAGATAGGTCAACAAGCAAACACTTAGCTCTTTGAGAGTGTGCACTAACTCTCTCATCATTTTCAATCCTGAATATTCAAAGAGTTCAGATAACCTTTCACATGGTGCCTCTATTGTTGTTCACAAACCTCCATTTGGGTTTGAAACGAGGAATATAAAATCTCTCAAAATAAGAGGTTCAAAAAAAAAATCCAGCTTCTTGTGAACACTTATGCTTCCATTTGCAACTAAAGTGCATTCTATAACTAAACATGCCAAACTTCATACACGACCCATATCTGTCCTATTATCAAACATTGGAGACTTTAATCCAAACAATTCTCTTGAGAGAAAGTTTTCTAGTTTTGACCCTTCAGAAGTTTTTTGTTTTGATAAGCCTTAAATATGGCCAAACAACTGGTGAAGATGCCTAACAATCAATATTTTTTTACTATGAGAAGTGATTATCCATTATCAAACATAAAAACGACTTCCTCAATTGAAGGTTTTAAAACCTCAACCACAAGTTTTAAGAACCAGTTGTTGTTCGATTTTAAGACAACAATGAACAATTGAGGCATTTTGTGACTGTCTAGGTGTTCACTTATCCATGGGTGTTTGACGATGTGTGTTTCTACCATAGTGGGTCCAAGACTGATTTTTTGGCTGGTATGAGGGGGGTATACATTATATACCTGGTATTCAAATTGATATGAAACTGGTACAAGATTGGTATTGCCTCAGATCCCCACCAGGCTGGTACAGATAAAAGGCTGGTATTGCTGGTACTGCCTCAGGTCTGAGGCAGACCAGAATGGTAGGGTCCTTGCTAGGGATGTTGATAGGCCTATATACCAGACCAACACTGGATTGCACTGACCCCTTTTGTCCCACCAACTAGCCTAGTTACTTTGAAACAACACAAGAGACAAAAGGGACAATCCTGATCATAGTACTCCCACCACAGCAATGGCATTCAGTTCAGCAATTATGTACCAAGTACTTAGACTGCCTGCATTTTTGCCAACCACACTAGACAGCAATAATTTCTTATTAGCAATAATTTTTTTGTTTTCTGTGCCCTTAATTTTGTATTCTATAGAAGTCACTTGCTACAGAAGGTTGGATCACAGACAGGATACTGCAAAGATACCACAAAGATTTGACTCTTTGCTTATAAGAGTGTAGCTTTTTAATCACCCCTCTTGCTTAGAAGTAGGAGGGGTTAGTTGTGGTTCATCCACAACTGAGTCATAACGGGTTTCTGATGGCTGGTGCACTGGTGCGTACTTGGTCGTGCATAGCTTAATCGGAGGAATTTTCTCAGTGTGGCTCTTTCAAGTCTTGGTGATCTGTATAGCCCTGCATGCTCTAATGATGACAAAAGTCACAATTTCGATTCCTGGATCACATGCACTATGATGCAAGATAATGCAAGAAAAAGACAATATATAGATAGCAGGAATGAGCGTCTAAGTACCTAAAGCATCATAAAGCTCTATAATTTATTGTTTGATTTCTTTCTGTGAGAATATGCTCCACATTTTTCTTGATAATTGACTCTCAGGCTGTTGCAAATAGGTACTTGATTTGTGTATGTTGTATCATGCAAACATCTGTAGGTAGTGTGTTGTACTGGTAGACCCATTGTGAACTTTGGATGTCGAACATCTCTGATATGGAAACCAAAGTAAGAGTCACAGCATGCGGTCCAAAAGAGTCAAAGATGAATGTGTAACCTAAAACTGGAGGGTACTTGAAAATTCCGCGTCAGGTTGATCTTGTTTGTACCAGTGTCTGTCAGTTATTTGAATTTTTTTTTAATAACCTCTGGTTCTGGGTTTTTTTTGAAATTTTTGAAATTGAAGAACCTCGAATTCAGGTTTTTTCAAAAACCCTCAAAGAACTTGTGTTTTCATGATTTAACCGGCAAGAACTGACTGTTTTATAGAAGGTTATCTGACCAATTCTTACAATTTTTTGAGAACCTCTGTTATATATCAGAATCAGTTCTTCGATTTTGTTTTGAGAACCACAGTTATATATCAGAAATTGATTTTTTGAGAGCCATGAATAACATAAAACAACCAACTCGAGAACTGTTGGTTATTTGGTGCCCTTTCTAATAACCACCCAACATTGGTTTGTACTTTGTACACACCTTGTACATGGAGATCTGCCACCTCAAAGCACTACACCAATAGCACATGGCTTTTATACACATAGATCCCAGACATTTCTACCATGCTCCTCTATGAGATTACCATGGCAGCACTAATTCTTGACTAGCTGGAAATGAGGTTTGCTTCCTCTCATAGGAGTAGATTTGCAACAGTTAACCCTTAATTGACATTTGACAAAAGCAGTCCCAAGTGGGAAGAAGGAGCTGCAACCAGATGATCACATGAGAGGCCTGCTATCTAGTCTATAAATAACTTAAGAAAAAATCTGCAGATTTGCAGTGAAACAATCATTACTTTCAGGGTTCAAGTTGCTTTCTAGTGTACATAAAACTCCAGCAAAAATCTGAAGACTTCCATTTGGAACAACTATTTCTCCTCAGCTGCAAGTTGCAAAACTTTTGAGCACTCAAACTCCTTGCCTCATCATTGAGTAAGCACCACTTGTTTTCAGCATTTATTTCCAAGTGGTCTCAACATGACCTCAGCAGACACACATGGACATTGGATACTTGATCACTGCAAGGGTATGTAAGAAATCAGAATGTGGCTCCCAAAAGTGGGAGAGTAAATGGGTTGTGGGCATTATGGTTGCTGTGTAGGTCTGTATGAGTGCTGATTACTCTTCCTCATATCAACACTGGTAGCAAGGACACCACTAGGCTAGTATGAATCAAGGCAATACCAATCTTGTACTCTGGGACTTGAGGTGATACCAACCTTGGATTAAGTAAACCTGCAAGAGGCCGCGGGTTACCGAATACAATATTGGTGTGGGAGTGGCAAGATTATATACAGCAACTAGTGGCCTTGAGTTGGTTACCGGAAATAACTGGTTTTTGAAAGCCATTTTTCATGCGATTTGTACCCTGTGATTGGATGTAGTAGATGTGAGTTATGGCACTCAGCCAATCCTTGTGTGATTGGAAATAGTGCAGATGAGTTATGGGTTCTAACCAGCATGCATCCACCCAATGAGGTGCTGCCGCATCGCCAAAAAAACTGGTTATGTACCAATTTTATACCAGTTCCAACACAAAATATGTGTTTGCCCCACACCAACCAAAAATGAGTTGCGGACCCAATACAAGGATTAGACTGGTTTGAAAGTTTTTAAAGTACGCAATAAGATGAGCAGGCTGGTTGTGAAAGGTTCAGAAATACCCAATACCTTGACCAGGCTGGTATGTTCAAAAGTCCATACCAGACCAACATTGGTAAGAACATTTTCAGATGAGATTTACATCATCTCGCAAACTGCTAACAAACCTCAATTTTTTTATACCCTTGAGTATACTCACAAAATTTTCTCCCCATTTCCAAGAAAACAAGCTTATTAGCATCATTGTTTTTTGAAGGAATTCTTTGTAGCCTAAGTGGTGATCAGCCATAGGAAGATGTAAAAAAATGGCAATCATCACTTGGAAGATTTTAGCCAAATCTAGCCATAAATCAGATATGGAGGACAGATATTTAATCAACCTTCTATAATTATGGCTACACACTGAAAACCAAATGCAAACATATGACCATTTTTACTTTATTTTTCTCACTTTTGACAATCGAATCCCTCCAAAATCACTCCATTTTGGAGTTTTAAATTTTAAAATTTTCTTTTTGGCTAAATTTTATGAGCAAAAAGAAGGCTGAAATTTGGCATCTATTGTAGTCAAGTCATGAGAGCCAATAGTAAAAAGCATGAACAGAAATCTTCTCACAAAGTACTGTATTGAATAAGTATGTGTAAGGTCAGGCACATGCTCAAAGCACTTATTAGTTCCACTCATGTGGAGCATGGGCCACCTTCACCATGTGCAAATAAAGAACAGGAAGAAAATGAGAGAGAGAGAGAGAGTGTCTGCCCTTTTAGAGCAGACCCAAAGGAACCAATGAAATTACATGTACACTTTACTTTGGATGAAGTACAGTCTTCAAATAAGTTCTTGTAACAAATGGGTTTGGCCTTGTACATTGGCACGTGATACTGTGGTCTCCATAAGGCTCCATAAGTAAATGAAGTGTGGGCTTCTTATTGTCTGGCCATAACAATTGGCCAAGCTTGTCTCTCAACTTAAACTATCCAATTTTTAAAATATTGTAGTACCTTGGTAGCAAATTATATTATTTTTCAAAATGTTGAAAATTTTCAAAACTACTTTTCTCCCCAATTTTTTAAATTTTTTTTTTGTGTGGCGTTTAGATGGTAGAGAATGCAATGCATCAACCCTAGCAGATGTGCACGTATGGTTATTGTTTTTTGTAGATGACCTTGTTTTAACATCAAAGTCAGAGGTGGGACTGCAACAATAGTTAGACGCACTCCAGCAGTTTTATGTTGAACGTGAACTTACAGTGAACATGAAAAAAATAAAAGTCATGGTGTTCAATTTTGTTGACCCATGCCAAGAGTTTGTGTTTGAAGGTGACATTATTGAGCGTGTGCATACCTTCAAATACTTGGGGATCTTGCTCGAGACCACCTTAAACTTGGATTGTGCAATGAAACATCTAGCAGCTGCCAGTAGGCGCTCGCTATTCGCACTGAACCATCGCTGTGCGGAACTACATATTATGGATGTTAAGTTACGCTGTGACCTCTTCAACATGTTAGTGCATTCCACAGCAAGTTACGCCTGTGAGGTTTGGGTGGACTCCAAGAAAATAGAAGTTATTAAAGTAGTGTATCGAGGGTTTTTTAAATCCTTACTCGAGGTGCGAAAAACAACCAACACGTCCATCCTACTGGCGGAATTTAGCAAATTCCCCTTTGAACGCTTTGCATGGGGACAAGCGTTGTTATACTATAACCGTGTGAGCACGGTCATTAAAAACTGCATCTTAGGAAAGGCATGGGAAGCTCGGCTCGCTATGTTTGTTGCGAGAAAGAAATGTTGGGCTGGATCCGTGAAAAAATGGCTCTTCTAGAATTATCCCCAAGAGGTGGCAAGTTTTCTACCTCCGGCTCAATCACCGCTAGAAACGACATTTCAGCTTGCAGTGACCTGTGCACTCCAAGTAGGCACTACTTAAATATCGCTGGGAATAGTTCTTGGGTCAACGCACATACATCCAACCCATTTAGCAAGACTAGTGCAGCGGGTTGGTGGTAGATTTACGATGAGAGGCCCGATCAACCAAGAGGTTGGGGCCCCACCCCCTCCAGGTTTTCCCCACAAAATGTTGAATGTAAAAAAGGTGAAGGATAATATGCGACTGGTTTTCATTGAAAAATTCTTTACCAACCACGAAATTGGGACCAGCATGCAAACAAGATACTTGCGCTTCAATGGTATGTCGTACGAAAGCGAAAGCTACTTGTGTGACATCAACTGTGTTCAGTTGCGGAAAGCTTTGACCTGGTTTCGGTGTGGCAACATGCAGCTTGAGGCTGTGCTAGGTGTGTGGAAAGGCGTGCCATACGCAAAGAGGCTTTGTCAAGGTTGCAACTTGGGGAAGGTTGAGGTTGAAGAGCATTTGCTCCTTATTTGTCCAAATACACAGAAAATTAGGGAACGCTTTTGTTCGACCTTACCCCTCCCCCACACGAGCACTCTTGCTGAACTCATGCAGACTATGAACACGGTCGCCCGGGCTGAATTTGTGGCATGCTGCTAGTACCAGAGGACAAGTTGTCCTCTATGATCTACCTTTCGTCTAATGGACTCTCTGGTCCCAAACGGACGTAAAATTGTAAACAGTAAACAGTGTGTGAAGGAAATTGAAAAATCTTTTTGAATTTTTTTTGTTGATATGGAATCTTCAAAAATAATGAATTTATTTGATTGACATGTGCTGAAGCCACCCCTGTATGTAGTATGATAATCTGTGTACCTTCAACTGTGTAATTTTTCAGGTTTAGGGAGGGTGCTGCTGGGGGAGACAAATAACAGCACTCTCTGTTTCAAAACAAGTTGGATGTCATAAACAGGGGGCTACAGGTCCGTCCAAAAAGGGGGTGTGGGTGGAACTGCCCTTACACACAAAGATATACATGTACACAACTTTGGACACATTGCAAAAGAACCATATCTCTTAAGGAAAGATACAAGACCCAACACGATGTGGGTCAAGTCCAGTTTCGAACAAGAAGGACCCTGAAATACTAAAGAAAAGCTTTTCTCCTTCTTCTTGTTGTTTACACAAAGGGTAGAACTGTGCACAGGGTAGAGCCATGATAGCAGGGCATTACACCTCCAAAGGGCGGATGGACCTTGGAGCCCGAGGTTCAGAAGTGTAATGTCTAATGCTCTGCAAAACGAGGGCTTTACCCGGCATTAGGTTGTATTGGGCCTTCTGAATTTGGGAAGATCCAGTTTTATGATTTGTCATTTCAAAAAATAAGAAAAAAAATACTGTTGCTTTACATAGGAGAAGGTCTTGCTATAGAGGCCTTTCAAAATTTCATCCTCCGACCTTGGGAATCTCAAATCCAGATGGCCCCATAGCAAGACCTTCTCATATGCCTAATGTTGAAAGGCTAGCATATGCCGACAAGTTTGATGGCATGCTACAGCTAAGGTTGAGAGTTGGTACCTACCTCTTTAGTTAATTTTTGGCTACTGACCTACCTAGTTGACAGCCAGGCTAATAACACTGTGTAGCTGCCCTGCTGAAACCAATAATTGAATGCCATGTCAGCAAACTCATATGCATAGCAGTGATTTTTTGGTGACAAATTTTCGCCATTTGGTGAAAAATAGTTTGGAAAAAAGAATATTTTGTCACAAATTCTCTGGTTTTTTGGAAAAAAAAAAAATTTGCCACAAATCTTCACAATTGCCCACAACATGAATGCGTGCTTAAGATTTTTCTACTGTCATATTTTTGAATATTGCCAAATTTGGCTAAAAACTCATATGGATATCAACACTTGAGCAACATCAAAAAATTGGAAATTGGAAATTCTTTTAAAAAAAACTGATACATACTGAGCAGGGTTTTTTGGAATTTTGAGATTATAAACAATTTCCTTTTTTTTCCAAAAAGTAGAAAAATAAGTCTAGTTTACACTTGAAAAACGAATTTTTTTCAATTTCCCCAAAATTTTTGTCGAAAAAAAATTCGCTGATATTACTGAGCACAAAAAACAGTAGCATCCAAAACAAAACACAAATTTAAAAGATTGAAATTTTCTTTAAAAAATTATAAAATTAAAATAATTATTAAAAAAGAAGAAGGACAACAATCGAGCTGTTGTTGTTCTCGGGTTCCCCCCCATGCCCGCACTGCGCAGACACAGTACCTCCGCAGACAGACAGCGTTTGCTTTGGTTGCAACAACAAAGAATGAAGACTAGCTTTGTGATTGCGTTCTGGATGTGCTGCTCTTCCGGATCTCTCTTCTCCCTCTCCTTTTCGTTGTGCATATTTGTGACCTCTAAACTCCAAAAGTTAGAGGTGGAGTAAGTTAGTAACAGCAATGGCAGAGAAGAAGATTGTGAAGAAGTCTGGCATCTTGCAGGAGAGGAAGGCCATCATTAAGAATGCTGACATGACTGAAGACATGCAGCAAGATGCTGTTGAATGTGCTACTGTGGTATGTGTACTTGTATAGAGTCACCTTTCTTCTGTTGAAACTTGTGCAAATGAGTTCTGCTTGCAATAGCTTTGTGATCCATAAGAAATCCTGCTCCATTGTGAACAGCAAGGGATTTTGAAGAAAGAATGTGAGTGTAAAAGAAGGCCATATCATCACGGGCTTTACCTCATTGCAGAGCTGTCTTCAGTATTGGAATTATGTGGTACCTGATGCTCAGGGGTTTTTTGGCTTACTCATAGTTAGAGCCAACCATAGGTAGATACTCAAGTTTGTATTTGGACTCTGAAGCTCGACCTTGCCAGTTCCAGTGCAACTTGGACAGCCACAAGCAATTTGGAAACAACTTGATTACATGTTCTCCTAAAATGCAGGATCCCCAGTACTGTAATCTGTGTGTCTTCATGTGAAAACAATTTTCCTTGCATACACCTGCTAGGAGGACTGTATGATGGAACATAGTCCTTACGGTCCTGTTACATGTTTCCTATTTTTGGAATGGTTGAGTCTTGAAAACACATCTTCATCTCCCTACAGAAACACCCATATTGTTAGATATTCCTTCCAATTGTGGTCCACTTATGCTGTTTTCCATTAACCCTCATTTCAGGGATTCCTTGTTGTGAGTCACAACCTAATCATTGGTGATTGTTGCCCAAGATGACACTAAACTGTTATCAAGAACTGATGAAGTGGACTGTAATATCCTCTTTACCCACCATCATTGGTTTCAACAATCTCTCCTAGACTAACATCTAGATTCATGTTTCTACATACCAAAGTGGCTGGATCTTATAGTGCAGTAGTGAGTCACCCCATTGAAGGAAAGGGCAAAGTATGTCTTTTGCCTAGATGATCTCTTGCCCTGCCGTTTTGGAAACTGATGCAGGAGGAGGTGGGAATTGGAGTGTGTGAAGGCACTGGATAAGTATAATGTGGAGAAAGATATGGCGGCCTACATCAAGAAAGAGTTTGATAAGAAATACAACCCAGCATGGCACTGCATTGTTGGCCGGAACTTTGGTAATAGTTACTTTCCCTCTTCAGCAGACTGTGCTGGAACTGTACAAAAATGCTATCAGTCTCATCCAGTGGTCTAGCTGGCCTGTGATACACTGATGTTTGAGGCCCTTTCTTTCCTGGTTTATTGGCCACATTTTGCATTGGGTTTAAAGGGAATCCCAAAGTATTGCTTTATCAGTGGATGTGGCTCTACTTTTGATCCAGTCAGGGATAGGGAAAGTTGGGGAAAGAGAGTAACAATTCAGGGTGAACACTTGTCAAGTGAAACATTTTGTTCTTAAGGTCAGTTCAGGTGAAGGTAGGTTTCATTCTTGCATGCTTTTCTCCTGCAAAAGTACGATCTGAATGTTTCTCCATGTGAAGGACACCCACCAAACTAGACATTCTATCCTGTCGTGTTTCAAATTCTTGTGTTCAACCTAGTTCAGACTTCAGACCTAATGAACTCTATTGTGGACTCTTCTGAACAGCCATTGTTGACTTGATTGCAGGTTCGTACGTGACACATGAAACAAAGCATTTTATCTACTTCTATCTAGGTCAGATTGCAGTGCTTCTTTTTAAGTCTGGCTAGGGACACCATGGTGCGTACTCTCTTTTGTAGGGTTTGGGTTTTTCCAGCACATCCAGGTTTTCTACTGGAAAACCTTGGAAACCTGTGGTGCAAACACAGCTCTTTTATCTGATGCTTTCCACAGCACTGTTGGACATTTGAGATGGGATCTTACCACTCACTCCCTTTTTCTTGTACTTTTTTGGAGGCACATATGCTGCCAACCAGAGGCATGGTTTATATAAGTGTAGGGGTAGAGGTGGGTCACCTGGCTAGCTGGTTGAAGAAATAGCAGCAATCTACAGCTATAGGGATGTTGGGAGGATCTTTTCAGTAACACTCTTCATGGTACCGATGTAACATTAATTCTTTCAGTGAACACTCAACACAGTTGTATACCATCTGTTGCTTATAGATTCTTACTGGCTTGCTATTGCCAGTCTTGAGCCAGAAACACTCAGTAAGTTAGTTAATGTATGACATTCACTTGCAGCCACTGCTGGGAGCTGATAACATCAGTGGGCATGTTATGGCAGTCGAAGTTGCTGTTGAAGGTCTCTGAAACAAGCATTGATTTTTTGAACAGCCCTGTTGACCAAACTGGTTTTTGCTTTCAGTGAGTTGCACTTCCTCTTTTTCCTGTTTTGTGATATGTTGTCAAATTGAAGTCTATAAATTTATTATCAGGTCATCTCTCAATTCTCTTCAGGTTGAAGTAATTCAGAAGTATGGAGAAGCTCTCAGAACTAACAAAGGAAGATATGTAAATTCATCACACGTCATTTCATGGAGAAACAGTCCTAAATCAGAACCATCTGTAATAAGAAGATGAAGAAGCTGGTACAGTCTTGAAAGAGCCAGTTGAATGAAAAGGTTCTTATGGGTGTGATATGTATCGTGTGTGTTCTGCATTTTTATTTCTTCAGCCTCCTCATCCACCTCAGAAACCTGGATTTTGGCCTATAAAAAGACATTTTAGTGCAATCTATAAAGGTACATGCTGTTACAATGAGTCATAGACTCTTGCTAATGAAGAGTGTGAATTATCCTTCCAGCATCAGATGAGAATAGTGTAGCAAGATCCCTACCACTTTTAAAGAGAAAGAATAAGAACCTCCCAATTGACCTTCACCTCGGGATCTATGTATTTTTAGAATGACATTTATATATTATTCAAATTATTTTAAAATATTTTTATTAATTTAAAAAGACATCAATTTATCTATTGGCGTACAACAATCCATTACAATTATAATAATGTAAGATAAATAAAAATCCAAAGTTATTTTGTGTAGTCCTTTTTCAATTAAACACTCCTTTTTAGTACCCCAATTGTGAATGGACCCAAAATGTTTTTTTCAAATTTGCATTCGTTAGGTTTCCTCTTGAAATTTTTGCTAGTTTTAGATGGTTTAAGCTTGACATGTCTCTTAACTATATGTTGTCAAAATATAACGCTTAAACACCTAATTGGATGTATCACCAAGAGCATGTTTCGAAATCACATCCATTGCATACAAACTTGATGTTTCTTTAGGAATATATTGAAAAGGTCACATACAAGCTGCATTCTGCTTCTTTGATATGGAGAAAGAAGTGTTGGGGAAATGCATTTTTTTTCCATATCAAAAAAATGGGATGAGACCCAATGCAAACAACCTAAAAATCATCTAGGCACTTATGTTGGAAGTTGCGTTAAGCTGCTACATGTTCAAGTCTAGATGAACCATCACATTGTGCTTTGCTAGTGTGGATAATCTGATAATTGTAGTATGAAGACGGCTTGGAGTTTGATAGCCTTGCCAACACTGTTTTGAATCCTCAAACTGAAAAACTTTTTAATTTTGAAAGTTTCAGAAACTTGGAACAATAAAACCTCAAATGGAAATTTTGGGATGTAAACATTTGATGACAGATTCTCTAAGAGGGGCATTAGAATATATTGAAATATATTGAAAATTTCACATAGAAACACAAAACCTAGATATGCACATGTCCAAAGTTGCACATATAAAAACCTAGCAATGGATTCTTGAAATTGAAATAGATATGGGACCAATAAAACTTGACAACTAAAATTTGGCCCAACAAAGAATGCAAATTCACAACCTGTCAAACACACAATTGGGAAATGTACATAAAAGGAAATTGGAATTTGAAATTTGGTATATTGAAACTTCATTATGTTTCTTCCTAGGGATATTGATCCCTAGAAACTCACAAATATGGACAAAAATGTCCAACTCACATGGGATAGAAATGCACAAAGTCGTAACCTAACTATTGAAATTATTGATCAAAAAGCAAGGATAGTCGAAGTTTGTGTTTGTTTTGTAGGAATCTTTGAAGCATCGTGTTATGATCACAAACAAAATGCACCCCCACTACTGAACACAACGTTTACACAAGAACTGATTACAATGAGAGAAGAATACACACCCATAAAAATAACACAAATGGAAATTTACAAAGAGAAAGACATCCACCCTAGAAAAAACCCCAACATCATAAGCATCGATTGAAGGATGTGAAGAAAGTTTATGATTATGATAGAGTTGAGAGCTTGGGAATATGAAGATGGGAGAGCAAGGAAGCAAGCACAATGCCATGACAGGAAGATATTGAAAAGTTTGACATAATTTTTTCATTTAATGTGTAGTAATCCCTAAATCTCACACATCCAAGAAAAGTTTGCACGTTCAAGGCACGAAAAATTAGGTGTGATGGGATGCGTGCCAAAAGGCATAATGTGGTGGGAATGCAATTGCCCGAGGGGGGTGTTCGAAACATGATATTAAAACTTGGCATTTTTTGGAGGGTAAGGTTTCAGATGTGCTTGCCCACGCATGAGAATTTGCATTGGGTTGCCTCAAGCTAAATGACACATTTATGACGTGTCACTCAAATAACATCAAGGTTGTTGTCTACTTCTTTGATTTCAGAAGGAGCCTTTCATTTCAATTTTAACCCTTTTTTTGGGGGAATCTCAAGTCCGGTCTTGATATTCATTCTTTGGATTTCTAAAACTTTTAGTTCCATTTAACTTTCAATTTGATTTAGGAGAAGGTCCAATTCCATCTCCATTACACACAACTAAACAAAAAAAAGTTGTGTAATATTAGTTTATTTAATTCATACACATAATTCAAAATAAAGGTTATGCAATATTTATTATTTACAACCAATCAAATGCAATAACTTGTTTAAAACTTAAAGCCAAGGTTGTATTTTTTTTAATGAAATTTTATTTGTGTACCTAAAAAATTTGAGTCTCTTTAGAATGGGGTAACACCTTTGATTCAGACTCTAGTCAATTTTGAAAATAGGTTCATTTTTCAATTAAGTTCTAATGACAATTTCAAGAAAACTTGGAATCTTTGATCTGGAGACCATAGAACTTGACTTATAACTTGGACCTTAACTTGTTGAAATCCAAGAACCTATCAACATTAGCTCTTAATTGAATTGTTAGTGAATGGTCTCTTCAGTTGACAACACATCTTCTAGGAGGTGCTTTCAACCACAAAGAAAAAATTCTTGCAATAATGTTATCATCAAATTGCATGTTAGTAAGGACATTATGGTGTCACCAAAACTTACCCTACAAATAACATGAAACAAAGATAGACAAGGTAATGTATGTTATTCATAGGAAGAAGTTACATAAGGGTAACACTTCTACTAATGTTCACTCAAGGTCCAAGGTAGAATTTACCCCTTCCTTGAAAACCAAGGTGCACTATTATAAAAGATTGTTCAAATGCATTCAAATGAATGTTATTTACATATTGTCTTATAACAAATACCACCCTCCCTAGAAATATATCATGTAATATCTTCTTTTCTAGGAATATTACATGTAATCTCCTCCACCTCTAGTGAAATTATGAGAAATATTTAAGAACATGAATTTGTGGTCGAGAATATCCTTGAAACAATAGTACAATTTTTAGTAGAAATTTTTTTCTCACATGGCAAAGTATACCCTAGTAACTTAGTAGTAGTCATTTTTTTTCTGATTTGAACTTTTAGTTTAACTAGCACTTTGGCCAATTACAAGGTGCTAGACTAACAAAAGGCTATGGCAAAATGTATCTATAGTTGGCCGTGTGGATAACTTTTAAAGAGTTTTATTGCTAAGGGTTTCTTTTTTTCAAGTAGTTTGTAAAGGTTATCAAATATTTTCTAGTATGGAAAAATGAAGGTTATATGTTGATTTTTAAAAATAAAAAGTTGCAATTTTACAAGTTAAATTTGTGACACATATAGTTAAGTAGTCTATGAACAATGCAGTATATTAATGTCACTTATTGAAGAATTGAACTTTTAAACTACCAATTGCAACATAAATGGCTTGCAAAAATTTAATCACCGCAAAAGTTGGAACTTGGAAGTTCAAAAGTTAAAACATGTAAAAGGTTCAAAATCTAAAAATACTTATTATTGATTCATAAAGAAACAAGATATAAAATTGGAGTTATAGTATGTAATCTATCACAATTTACAAGTTGTACATTCAAAAACCCAAATGCAACAAAAAATATCAAAAGGTTATGGGAGCTTGGAGGCAATAATGTTTGGGGCAACAAATATGGTTCATGGATGACACCTTTTAGGTTTAAAGTTTTGAACATAGTAGCCAAAGCTTGGAGTTAAAATTTCAAGTTTCCAACCATAGAAATACTAAATGAGCTTACCTCATGGAAACTTAAAAGGTTAATCAACAAAATGTGAAAACTCAAAAGGATACAATAGTAGAACTAAGCATCACTAGAATGTTTACTTTCATTTTTTGAAGACTCAATTGCATCCTTGTAAGGGAGTTGAACTAATGTGAATAATTGTTGTCAAAACATCTTCATAACCATGGGAACATTAGGAACCAACCTACTACAAAGGCTAGATTTCAAGAATTTCAGATTTAAATAACATGTCATCTTTCACATTCTCAAGAACAAGGACACATGCTATTTCAACAAGTTTGAAATATTTGGGTAGATTATGGCAAAACATTCTAAAAGATGAAATGATATGCCACAATCAAATGATGGGGTTGCCATTAAAGGGAAGTTGCATGGCATCTATTGCTTCACTTTTCATTGTGATTTTGAAGAAGCCCTATTGCATGTCAAGTGTTGAACCAAAAAGGATTTCTAGTATTGAAACTTGCACAACACCTTCCTCTTTAGGGAAATACATGTGAACACCTACAAATTGGTGTTTCAAAACAATAAGATGTTTCAAGAAAAAGTTTTTGGCACCTTCCTAAAGCCAATATTGTGAGTATATGATGCCAAATGCATCAAGTATCTCATGCAAAGGAAAGTGGTTGTTTAATTCTACCACGATGGATTCAATAATTGTTTCCATAATAAAACTAATGCAAGAAAAAAGAAAGTAGGTTGCCAATAGCCAAACAATTTAACAAGCAACACAAAAAGCTTGGAAGAAAAATTGGCAAAAATAATGCATTCAACACATGTACATGTGAAATCAACAAAAAATGGTAGAATTGGTTAATGAAACACAAAATATACATCCTAGAAGAAAAAAATGCAAAATCTAGATTGAGGTTATGGAAAACCTATAATTGCCACTTCCACTTTGTTCACAAATTGATTTTATATCTGTTTTGTGACATAGATCTTGCACCCTATCACTCGATCATTGCAATGACATAATCTTTTATTACCATTTAAATAAAACATGAGATGTTCAATAAAGGATGTAGAAAACTAAATCCATCATATAGTGATGCTTTCATGAACACATGCCAACAATAAATGGTACTTATGGAATGAATCTAGGCCAAGTTTTGTGGTAGGATTAATAAACAAAGAATAAAACCTTGCTTGGTAGCTCTCGATTGTAGCAATGAAATTACAAACTAAGATATTTTTTACTTGTGAAATTTTGATCAAACTATGCATTAATTCCAACATAGGGAGGATACATGAAAATGACAATAAAATGATATAAGGAAATGACAACAAAATGTTAAGATAAGCCAAGATGCCAAAGTTGGTTGCAACTTAAAAATTTGTGGGGATGTCCAAACCCATTTTCACCCAAAAAATTTTATATTTTGTCATGACCTTCATGGCTAAGCATGGAACTCAATGTTGTTTTCAAAAATTTCAAAAGCTTAAGCTCTTTAGTTTCCATGATGTTAATTCAATTTAATGAGCTCCAAATGCCTCTTTGGACTTCAAACATTAGTGAAAAAACATGAATTTTCAAGTTTTTCAAGATGATTAATTGGTCATTTTTGACTAGTGAAATGTCCATTTTGATTAAAGGTCCATTGTATGAATGGACATTGTAGTTATTGATTAATCGATTTAACTAATGATGACCCATTTGACTACTTGCCAAATGGGACATTTAATGAAGTCAAACAAAAAATGATATCCATGTTCAAAATGGGTAATGGGTTTTATTCAAATGGAACATTTGGTCAAGTTGAACAAACAAGAAAAACCTCCATGGTCAAAATGGCCAATGGATTTTCAATCAAAGAAAACATCTCATCAAGTTGAACAAACAAAAATGACAACCTACCTACCTACCTACCTACCTAGTATGGTACTTATTACCTACATATTTATCTACTTATTATAGTACTTACTACCTACTTACCTATCATACTTACTTATCTAAGTACCATAGTAATTACCTACCTACCTAAGTATCATACTAAATACCTATGTCATTTTAAGCTAGCTACTATGGTTGGTAGGTAGGTGGGTGGGTAAAGTAAGTTTAGGTTAGGTTGGTAAGCAATTAGATGGCCAATACACCTCCTACCTACTAAATTACCTATTTAATTATTTCTTAATTACCATTTTATCTACTTACATAAGTTTATTAAATAAAATGTAAGATGTCAAATAAAAAAAGTTAACAAAAGTTAACAATTTATGAAATTATAATCAATTCGTAAGGATTTGAACTATCATCATGGAGGTGAAGGGTTTGATTTTTAATACTTGCAACCTATGTTCATGTTTAAGGGGCTAGGTTAGATAGGGTAGGTTGGGTAATTAAACTAAGGGTAAAAAGATAGTCAAAGGAGCCACCCAAATGAGTGGACATTCTTTAAAACTACATTTTTGTATGTTTGAAAGATCACAAGGGAAACATATTAATTTGGATTATCATAATGTTTTTTGGAATATTTTCTATTGATGACAAAGTTTACATGTTCAAAGTTTGACACAAATCAAAAATGTTTTTGAATGTTCAAAACACTCAAACCTCAAAAATGGATAATCCTTGTTTTTTTCAAACACCCTTTTTTTCTACCAAATATGCACCATTCCTTTTGAAAATTGAAGAGGATTTTAACATTGATGACTAAAAGGGCAAATGGACTTGAATTGATAAATTAAAAAAAAAATTGATTTGAGCACATTTGGTTCAAAAATGCTTTTTACCTTGAAAATTTATGGATTTGGAAAATGTGGCTTTAACAAAACTTGTTCATATTTATGTGATAGAAGGCATGACTGTAGAGTACACATGATATAAAATCAATTTTTATTCAAAATTTATTTACATCTAACACGTAGTGTTAAACTGAATATCCAAAATACAAAATTTAAAATTATAAACCAACACAAAAATGAAACGTGTCATGTACAATCCTTGGAAAATGACTTTTACCATGGCACCCCTAGCTCCTTTTACTATGTTTTCACCTTAGGTTAGCACCTACCTACCTACCTTTTTCAACCTATGTAGATTAATCTAATGCCTACCTACTTACTATTGTAATTTTATTTTTGAAAATAAATTATTTTAATTTGACTGGTCAAAATGTGAGAATGTGAAAGAAAGTTCATTGTGTAAACAAAGAAAAGATAAGCTTGTGAAGGTGAAACAAACCCTTGATTGTTCAAAGTGGAGTGTTTTTGATTTTGTCGAAAAATGGGAACATGACTATGCAAGTTTAAATCCTTGCAAAGACATCAAGGAGTCACTAGTGACGCATGAGGAACTTGTGTCTACATTTGGTGGCAGGCAACAAAATGGTTGGAAAGCAATTGTTAGTGAATTCTTGACTATGCAAGATTGTGAAGTGTTCCTCAAGTTGTATGAGGATGTGTATGCACATCCTCCTTCAAACAGTGACTATCCAACCATTTTTTTGTGTGGTTAGTTGGCAAAGCACAAGGGCCACCCAGTGAACTGGGCTCAATATGCATATGATACAACATAGCAACAATTGAAAAGGGTGACATGGCCTGCATCCTTGAAACACAAGACTAGTTTGACTGTTACAACACACAATGGCAATCGAGGTGTAGTGGGAAATTATTCCAAAAAAACCTAAATATACAAGAAAAAAACTTGCCAAGTCTTTATGTATTAGGATATGAAAAAAATTGATTTGAAGTCTTATATTGTTTGGCAATAAAAATAAAGACATCTTACAATTCAACATTATATTAAGTAATGAAGCTATTGTGCTTGAGAGCTTTATTTAATTTTTTGGCATGGTAAGCATTTATTTTTCTAAATTTTTTCCAATTTCAAAAAATAATTAATTAGTGCCTAACCACACTAGGTACTAAGGTAGTTGAGATGTGAACTTAATGAAATCAGCAAAGAACTGGAAGTAAAGAGATTTGCTGATTCTTTATGTATTAGGATATAAAAGAATCGATTAAAAATCTTATATTGATGCGACTAGGTGAAACAAGAGTTGAATAAAACAAAAACTTACAAGATATCAAATCAAATTTTTTTCAAAACAAATAGTTTAGGTTTTTTTCATTTTATTAATCCATATGATTATTGGAATTTCATTTTCATCTATTGGGCTTGTTATAGTGAACAAGACTAATACCTTGTTTTGCCATTATGACAAATCTGTCAATATTAATAGTTGTCTGACATTACAAGGATTCATGTGGAGTACCAACATTCAAATAAGTTTATGATGTGTTCATTATAATTTAATACCTTCAAAGGATGTATCAAAATCTTGATTCAAGCAAATTGTTATTTGATCAAAACTCTAAAGTCTTTGAGCATATGAAAGTATGACAATAGCACTGCCTTGTTTTACAGTTTCATAATCATGCTCAAAATAATTTATTAGGATTGAGACATGTCTAAGAATCTTAATTCACTTAAGTTCTTATAAGTGATAAGAACTCTTACATTCCTTGACCCTATTAAATTATCTAACATTTCATTGTTTTACAATTTGAAACCCATGAAATTTACAACTAAGCACACCTAACAATTACAATGGCATTTACATTACATGTGGAGGAGCTTAGGGTAAACCTCTAAACATTTTCTAAGCATCTGCAATGCTCTCACGTTTTGCATACTTGCCATTCACAACAACCTGATAGGAATTACTCATGCATATGATATTTCATTGTCAAGAGATCCATTAAATAAACTCCATTGCAGGCAACACGTCACTAACATCTGCCACATCCCATAGGTGTACAAAATTCTGACCTATGTCCTTGTACTGTAATAGTATTTCTTGCCATCACTGGTCATCACCAGAGCCCAATCTGATACACTAAGATATTACCTGTTACACCGGCAACACATTGCTACAATCAATTTTTCATTCCACCATCAATTGCAGTTACTATATCAGGAAACAGTGGTTGGACTATGACCTGCAAGGAGAAAATTGGATGGAGAAGTCCAGCCATGAAACTGTTGAGAGGTATTGCCCTGCCTGACTTCATGCTTGCACTGACAAAGAAGAGTGCCTGAGACCATGCAACAAGCAGAGTCAGTGATTGGCATGTCAACATAATTTTTCTAATGTGTTTACTACTGTAATTAGCAGGAGTTTTATCGGCACAAATGCCACCATTACATGGCTTCCTTGAAGTTTATCCAGAGATCGTAAAACATCCACAGAAGTATACAGGAATTGCTCAGCTTCACCCTTGGCCCTTCATTATCTTGGACAAGGTTTGGGACCTCTCAGAAGCCTGTGGCCTGGCAGATTGGAATTGCTGTCCAAGGAGCAGAAGTCTGTGTTCACCCACAATTCAAACCACTTTCCTGAATGAAGCTTAGAAATATATTATTCTTGCTTTAAATAGCTAGGTGAAACCTGAGCCATGTGAGCAAGTTAGGAAGGATGTCATAGTTAGAATCCAATCCATCATCAGGAGTTGAAACAAAGTTCAGCGGCAGCACACTAACACTAGAGTTTAACACTATGGAAATATTGGAATGCAAAACATTGAGGCATGTGTGCTTCGTGGTTTTGGCAATTTGTACTTTCAGGTGACTTTGGAATACCTCATTTACCACTGATGGATTGTAATTTCCATTATTGCCAAAGGAAAACCTCCCTGGCCTATATAAACTAGTTCTCCTATATATTGGCAGCAAACAATCTCCCAAAGACATAGAAAGAGAGCTAGATTGTAAGGAAAACCCTGCTCTACCATCAACAAATGAAAAGAACCAATGAGACATGTATTGTCAAAGAACAGACCAAACTGACTGCCATGTCAATTGATAATGCCAATTTCATATTAAACTGTCTCTGGTTGGGAAGGTCTTTTCAAACTTTTCTGCAAGAATAGTGGCTTGAAGGTCTTTGATTTTGAAAAACTCCCCAATCTCTTGCAATTCCCATGCTAAGGAATCAAACAGTTTTTCACCAATTCCATGACTGCTTCATGCCCTCTTCTGTTCTTTCAAACACCTCATTGACAGGACCAAGGGAAATATACCTGATATCAGGGTCTTTGAGAGAGGATATGATGTGTGCTTGATGGTTCTTGATGCTTTCATTCACATCTGCAACTAATAGCATCTGTGTAATGTTTTCCTGTAAACAAAAAATTCATATGAATATATAAGCTTCTCCTGCACCCACTTTATAATGCAGAGTCAATCCTACTGTGTGAGATTATATCCCACCCACACGCAATAAAACTGGACATCTGTTTTACACCATGAATGCTTTCAGGAGAAGGGGCTAAGAAGAACAAACCAAGCCAAGATACCGAATCAGGGTTCTGTTGGATAAAACTAATAGATTGGGTACCTCTTTTTGGTGGGAGGAAGCCAGAAAGACACCTCAGCCCAACCTCCATCTTGTGTACCTTTTGCTCATATTCAGCTGTTTGACTCTCCACAGTAAGCAACAAATCTGAGATATGAACCATTGAGCTGTTTATCTGTTTACACATGCAGGAACATATCCATTCCATCAGTAGCTGCTCTTCTGTCTCTAGACTGCACTATAGATGCATAGAAAGGACACATGTTTTTTTCCTGACATCAGTACTTGCAGTTAAGGTTGATCTGGGTGAACATGGTAGTTGACTCTTTTTTGGAATTTTGGCTGATGATACTAACCTCCCCGGATGAAGATCTGGGAACTGAACTGCATGTAGTTGATCTTCATCTGTCAGGGAGTTACAATTGCTATCAATCCAAGGATGCAAACTCCATTCCAATGGTGCCTGTGTTCTGCTTATCAAGTACCCATATTTCATAGTGAAATCAAACCCCTCCTGTTCCTAACATTTCTTGAAAACAATATCTATACAGAAATTTGATTAAGTGAAAAATGTCACTCTTCAGCATCACTTCAATACACATTCTGCAAAATGGGAAAACCTGAATGCAGCATACAACAAAAGGTCAAAGGTTACAAAACCAAGAGGCAACCCAAAAAGATCAACAATGAGCAGTCAGGGATGGACTCACTGGTTCAAAATGAAGCTGGAGCACATAAGCATGTAATATGAGAACTCATTGCCCTGAGTAATGAAACCTGTGTCCATGGAAGAGGGAAGTGCTTTCCAAAAATACTTTTAAGGTAACTATAGTGTCAATTCTCACCAAACCAAACAAAGCACATCGCTGAGATTCTTGCAATGAAGCACTGTGATGAAACCTAAACTGGAGTTGGCCACCATGTGGAAGAGTCACAAGGTTCTCAAACTTCAAACAGTACTTTATCTTCCTTGAGATGCAAAAAAGAGCTATAAACTCTGCAATGCAATTAAACAAGGTACCTCTCAGAGCCCACATTTGGTACATCTCGCCCATTTTCAGTAGTCCATTCAGAGCCCTACCTTCCTCAGTCCAAGGGAACCCTCACTCAACAAGAAGGAAAGGAAATTCACTGCAATTCATGTATAAATCCACAATGGATAGCATCCACAGCAGCAGAGACAGAAACCCTATTCCTTCCCAGTACCTTGGATCGCGGCAGGATCGCCCTTGAGCTGAATCAGTGCAAGGGAACCCTCAATCAACAAGAAGGAAAGGAAGTTCACTGAATTCACATACAAATCCACAATGGATAGCATCCACAGCAGCTGAAATAGAAACACTAATTTGTTCCCAGTACCTTGGATCGTGGCAGAATCGCCCTCAAGCAGAATTATTTCACCTATGAGCTTGTCATGGCCAACTCGCACCAACTCATACATGGCCGCTCCTCCCATTCCATCTGCCACTACCACTGGTCCTGACACCTGCAGCAAGGATGACAGTGTTGTTGTCCCATGGGGTTTCCAAATACAAGGTTCCCAACACACCCATTAGTTCTAAAACAACAAAACACAAAATGAGCCAAACCTGCCGGCACCCAGTTCCTACAGTGACAACAAACGCAGATCTGCCTACTTCCCACAACTCCTCACTCACCCAATAAGCAAACCCAACTCTCCTTGAAAACCCATAAACAAGAAAAACAGAGCAGACAACAACCAGATCTACGATCCGACTGTATTTGTTGGTCTTCAAAACAAATCTAGAGCACAATAGCAAAGAATGCCAACATTTCCCCAATACCCATTACTCTCAACTGCTCCAGATTAATGACCAATTTTTCATCTTCTATTGGAAACCGAAGCGAAACTGTAGCTTGCAAATGCACATGCGCAGAAGACATATTGCATACCCACCTTACGGACATAGCCATACTCGCTCCCGCGCTCGTCGTCCTCGAAAGTGACCAGGCGATGGCCATCAATGGCAGGTATGATGCCGAAGTTTAGTAATTCGCTTCCGTGTGTGCGCGTGCGTGAGCGCTCGCTTCTCTTTTTTTTTTTTTTTGGGTTGGTGAGGTAGAAGAAGATCGACGTCACTGCCTTCCCTGTCCCTTCTACCAGGACCTGGAAATAGCGACTACGTGGCCACCTCCCATGTCAGGAAACGTCCAACTCCTCTATGGGGCGCCTCCCCAAAAAAGAAAAAAACATTTCTCGGTGGCAGGAGTCTTCTCTGAAACTGCCTCAGATATCTCTTCAGATGGACATTCTAAATAGTCGTCATCCGAACCTGACTCATAACAAGGTGAAGAAAACTGAAATAACTTATCATGGGAGACCTCAACAACATCGAACAGGTCCAAGAAGAGTCGCAACGTCAACAAGGTTGAAGCAGAAGACGAAAGTTGCCCAAAGCACAAACAGTAAGACCAACGCTAATGAAGTAAATAGAATTTTAAAATAGTAGAACCATAGATCCCATCAATTCAAAGATAGAAGTAATAAATAAGTATAGACGTACTAACTTATTAGTAGTCACCAAAGACATCTCTCCAGCAAATTGCTGGAAGAAAGCGACCAAGGGAGCATCACCAAAGGGACATTGGAGCTAGGCATGATCATGTCCACATTTCTTGGAACTCAAAAGAAAAAAACCATAAAGAAGTCCGGACGAATTGAAGAAGAGCATTTGAGGTAAGAGGGAAGGTGTAAGAAATGAGAGATTTACACACCTCAAATGGTGACTTAGGCATCGAATCAGAGTAAACACATGAAGTTGTACGTAGAATAGATTCCAACAGTAGAAAGCTAGGAATCATGTTCTCTCAATGTTATATATGATCAACGCGTACGTAGTTAAATGAAAACTTATCAACATAAACCCACAGATTATTATAAGGTTGCTAATGTACGAATGCAATTACTGTGTATTATTCTTCACTGCTTCTAGTCTATATCAAAGGGACGGACCTTTGCGATTTTCTACACAACTTTAATATTTTTTTGAAAAAACCTTCTACCATAATATAAAGCTGGTTCAGGCAAATCAATTTGCAAATCAGCGTTGCTTTTAAGCGGTATGTTCATTTCCGTGAATTTGTACCAGCATTATTCCATCGGCTTGCCTACCCCGCCTGCCGATGAAGGCCCGTGGCATCCGCCTGATGATGACATCCCATGCTATCCGTGCCCGCATGGCGATGAAGGCCCATGCCGATCTTGCGCATCGCAGGATGAAGGCCCATGCGGATGCTGCGCATCGCAGGATGAAGGCCCATGCCGATGCTGCGCATCGCAGGATGAAGGCCCATGCCGATGCTGCGCATCGCAGGATGAAGGCCCATGCCGATGCTGCGCATCGCAGGA
>Ga0116227_10005388_pt1 | contig 26955 bp, 18 predicted proteins | sample S1TSphgellanicum_FD_89693 | JGI IMG/M metagenome (GOLD analysis project Ga0116227, IMG submission 89693) | Host-associated microbial communities from peat moss isolated from Minnesota, USA - S1T2_Fb - Sphagnum magellanicum MG | ecosystem: Host-associated > Plants > Peat moss > Unclassified...
ATTGAACAAAGCAGATGAAAACCCTAAACTCTAACCCTAACCCTAACCCTAACAGTGGGACCATGTGACACATGGCGATTCAAACTCTCAAAATATTAGTTGCATTTGCAACTACATTGTGCGTTCACTAGGTTGCCACATGGCATGATCCTGATAATTAAACCCTATAACCCTAACCCTAATTTGTGCCACGTGTACAATGACATAGCATGGTTGATCAAGCCTTAAATCCAACACGTGTCCACACCCCAATGGTTACGACTTGGACGGTCTAGATTAATCAAAGTAATTCTTAAAACTAAATATTTAATTACAAAATAAAAGTACACGTGTTCGCATACAATTGGGTTAGTGAATTAACATGTAATGCAGTGTGAACGCAACCCCTATAGTTGCATGCAGTCACACGACCAACTGCTAGTATAGAGCATGGGTGGATGAAACCGTATAACCTAACCATATGTACTTGTATTATACGACTGTCGCATGCAACTGCAATTTTCATGCAACTTGTTTTAGGTAACTGGGCGAATTTCTAGTTGCATGTGTCGCATGCAACTGAAAACCAGTTGCATAAGACAGTTGCAAAATGCCAAATTTCTAGTAGTGTGTTGAATTTGAGTCTTAAGGTTAATGGAATAGCCAGTAATAGCCATTAATAAAATAACAACCGATAGCCATTAATAGAATAACATCCAATAGCCATTAATATAATAACAACCAATAACCATTTATAAAATAATAACCAATAATTATTAATAAAAATACCAACTAATAGCCATTAATAGAATAACATCCAATAGCCATTAATATAATAACAACCAATAACCATTTATAAAATAATAACCAATAATTATTAATAAAAATACCAACTAATAGCCATTAATAGAATAACAACCAATAACCATTTATATAATAACAACTAATAATTGTTAATATAATAACAACCAATAGCCATTAATAGAATAACCACTAATAGCCATTAATAAAATAGCCATCAATAGTCACCAATAAAATAACTACTAATAACCATTAATAAAATAACCACCAATAACCATTAATAGAATAACCATTGATAATCACTAATAGCCACCAATAAAATAGGTACCAATAGCCATTAATAACCACTAATAGCCCCAATAAAAAAAAATTAATAGCCATTTAGTATAATTATCTAGGATTGCCAAAAATAATCTAAGGTGAAATAATTTATAATAGAGAAAAATAATTTAAGGTAAAATAGCCTATAATAATCTAGAATTGTCAATAATAACATAAGGTGAAATAAAATTTAATAGCCAAAAATAACTAATAATAGCATCACATAATTGAAAATAACCTAAGATGAAATAACTTACAATAGCCAAAAATAACTTATAATAGTGCAAGTAGCCTAAAGTGAAATAATTTACAATAGCCAAAAATAACATAAAATAACCAAGAAAACTTACAATAGTCAAAAATAGCTTAAGGTGAAATAAATTAAAATAGCAAAAAACAACTTAGAATAATCAAAAGTAGCATAAGGTGAAATAGGCAATAATAACCAAAAGTAAGTGATAATAACCATAAATAACCGTAAATAATGTATTGTGAAATAATTTAAGTTAATGAAAAATAACCATATAATAACTAAAGTAGTTCAACATAAGTAGTATTATTATATTAACAAGAATCTTATCCATTTACTAAATAATTTTTTTTTCAAAAGAATGGTCATTGAAATGTTATTGAATAATGATATTCAACTTTTTTTTTCTTCAAATGATTTTACACTTTCAAAAGGAAATAAATGTAATTATGTACATTATTGAATTTTTAAAAAAAATAAACTCGAATCATTTCATTTAAACAAAATTTCAATAAAATATGAATTTTCAATGTTTAAATTTTTATAATGTTTAAAATGAAATATTTGATAAATAGAATGTAATGTAACATATTATCACAACAAGTGGGGTGGTTTGATGGTAAGAATGTTTACTTCCATTATTAAGGTTAAGGGATCAAACTTCATGAGTGATGTTGTGTGTGGTCAACAATGGTAAATTGATCAAATATTCTCTTATTTAATTCCTTAGAATAGGTGTGTAGGTTGATTACGTGGCCTACCTACATAAGGTTAGGTTTAAAACCTAGCCTAGGTAGTGACACGTGTCAATAAATCATAGGTGGAAATCATGAAATTATCAATAATATTATATATTAAATAATTTAATTTAAACTAATTTCCATGCTGACTAGTTAATTAGTTACTAAGTGAATGGTTTGGTAAATTTGTATTTCATTTGAAAGTAACCTTGTTTCATTAGGTAATAGTGAAACAATTCATTATCCGTAGCAACTAGTCCCTATTCACTAGGGGGTTAACCAATTTCACCAAGTAAAAATGTTTAAATTCACTCAAAATCTAATGAAACCTAGAGTGAACTAGGACGCATTTTGTTATAGTGAAATAAGTCACTCTGAAAAATTATTTAATGTACATGTTAAAAAAATAAAAATTGAAATCCACCCAAAAATGATTATGATATGGATTTATGAGAATGTGGCTCATTTTAGGCCATTCAAAAGTCCATAATTCTTTTTTGGTTAACTTTTTTTAACAATTTTTTTACATATATGTTTTTTTTGTTTTAACATATCATATATTGAACCTTTATAATATATTTCAAATAAAATTCATACATAAAAATGCATGTATATAAAGGCACAAATAATAAACCAATCCATATTTTTCAATTTTAAAAGTCCATTACTATATATTTGATGTATATATGTTGCAATTTTTTTTATAAATGTTTTATTCTTTAATTTGATAATTTAAATCTAGCCACAAATTTGGAAAATTATTTTTTAATGCCATGTTAATAGCATGTAAATGCACAACATTCTACAAAAAATTGGATTGTGATGCAGAAAATGAACCACCTTACCTTGCAACCACCCATAAACATAATGGTTACAATTAATGTCTAAACATAGTGCCTAAATTTAAGCTAAACATAATGGTTAAAATTTGGTTAATTTTTGGATAAACCTAATGGCCAAATTTAATGGCTACACTTAATGGTTAAACTTAGGTAAATAATATGTAGGTAGGTGGGTATTTAAGTAAATAGGTTGTATGAAAATGAAAAAATATAAATAGGTAAATAAATAGGTAGGTAGGTGAAAAGGTATAAGTATATAGGTGGGTAGGTAGTTGGTAAGTAGTGGGTGGGTGGATGATGATAGGTAAGTAATTAATTAAGTAAATAGCTGGGTGAACTCAGTTAAGGTAGATACAAAGGGTAACATGTTTGAATAAAGAATATTGACCATCTTAATTAAATGTTATATTCAACTAAAGACCATTGACCATTTTGACTAAGGTTGTATAACTTAACTAGATGTTATATATTCAAATAAATTTCTATAATCAAGTTGATTTATTAAAAAATACATGTGTCATCCAAGCCTTTAGCCTTTAATCAAAATGTATACGTCCATCAGTCAAATGTGACAAATTAATCAATTTGAATGTCTTAAAAAAACCATGATTTGTAGTAGTGCATCATCCACAAAATTAAAAGAAAACATCATTTGAATGCCACATTCAAAATTAAGAAACAAATGAACACATGCAATAATGTGATGTTTACAAACATATATGTAATCATTAATCATGCATGAAAATGTTGAAAAAATGAATCAAATCGATGAAAATAACAAAAAAACATTTTCAGATCACTCATTGTGCACAAAATCATGTAAAAAACACAAGTAGTTAATGAACAACAATGAATAAACAAAAGATTATGTACACTATAAAATTGCAAAAACAAAAAGATGAATAGGTACCCAAAAAAATCAAAATACCTTTAATTACAAATAAATTTTGATGATATTATCAATTAATTATGCATGGTAACCAATTTGAAGCCACCAATCACTGGATATAATCTTTTCGTTACCATGACTTCATGATTATATCTAGTAAACAATGGCCTTTCACATGTTACTAAGTCTATAAACTTGGGTAACATACACTAGGTTAATAATAACATAAGGTAACCAATTACTATCATAGGTTATGTAGGTATGTAAAGTAGGATAACAAGGTAATATAAGTAGGAAAAATACCTAGCATAGATACCTAAGTAGGTTATGAAAGAATGTGCATAGTAATATGTGGTGACAAATCATATCATTTATTTAAATAGTGATTCAATGGTTAAATATTTGTTTATTAAAACATGGAGGTGAGGGGTTCAACCTAATGTTGGGCAATTATTTGTTTTTTGGAAAATCTTTGGGGTTGATTCTTTTTTATTATTTTTTGGGAAGAACCTTCACATAAGGTTTCATATTTTTTTTAATTCCATAACCTCTTATTAAAGTTGTGTTTTTTTAAAAACCATATGGTTTTAACTTTTTGACCAAAAGTCAACCTAAGTAGTGATCCAAATTTAAGGTTAAAGGTTAGGCTGTGAAAACAAAAAAATGGTCATTATGATTACAACCAAGTACATATGTTTTCAAAAAATGCATGTGTTTCAATTTGAAAATAATGAATCTATCAATGTGAAAAATTTACTTGTAACAATTACATGTTTATTTACTATTCACATATGCAACATATTTCCTCATAATTGAGCTTTTGGGACATTTGACCTTGAGAAACATGAAGGAACTACCTCTTACAATACCCCAAGAAATAATACTTAAAACAAGTACACCAAAACTAACTTAATCCTTTGACATTTTTCAAAAATAATTCCAATTGTGAATAATCACTTCATGGCTCTATTGTTGAAGTTATGCACCATCACTTAGGTTAAACCAAACTTGACTTTAGAGTCACATCAAAATCTAAACAAATTTGACTTCAAATTCCAACACCATATGTTTCAAATTCAATCAAATATGACATGAAACTCCAACAATATTGAAGTAAAAAAATCTAACCAAATTTGACCTCAAATCCCAACCAAATCTAAGTGCAAACTTTGAACAAATTTGAATTCAAAATCTAGCCACATTTAACCTTAAATTCTAGCCAAATCTAACTTCATTTTTTTGTGACATATGACCTCAAATTCTAGCTAAATGTGACTTCAAACTTCTACCACATCTTTATTCAAAATCCAAGGATTCATCCAACCACAAATTGACTTGCAACACAACACACATGGGGATTCAACATACAACTTTAAAAAGGAATAACAGCTCCAACACATGACATAAAGTATGTAAATGACTTCAATCGGAAACATATGACTCCAACACAAAATAACAATTCCAACACATGACATAAAGTATATAAATGACTTCAATTGAAAAAATATGACTCCAACAACAATTTCCAACCAACATTTAACCCTAATTGAACCATAGCTAAAGATCATGAGGCCAATATTATGTTCTACCCATTTCGTCACAAGAAAATAATAATAGATGTGAGGTGAAAAAATACCCAACATTGTAATGTTGTGCAAGTATTCAACTTCAATATAGTAGCACACCTTCAACCAACATTAACCCACAAGGGTGGGAAGGTGAATCCCAACATTCCTAGATGGATTCTCATTTTAAGAGTTGGAGTCTCATGGTGTCCTAACTTTTGAATCTTTGGATAATAAACATGTTTAGTTTCATCCAAATGCTTCTTAATAATTTTGGAAAGGTTTTGAATATCATATGTTTAATGTGAAATTATTCCATATTTGATGATTTAAACCACAAGTTGTGACCAAAAGAATGGTCAAAAATCAAATTTGGCTCTTAACCATCAAACATTTGACAAAAGGGTCAAACAACTAAATTGTAAGATATAACATTGGAAATTTCTCTTAAAGGATTACAAATTTTCCCTTGATAATTCATAAATTGGAATCCATATATGTGGGAATTATGGTAATGCAAAGTTGTGCAATTCATAAATTGGCAATTTTTTTGGGGAATCCAAAGAATATTTGTTATTTTGATGCATTACCATTATAATAAAAAAATACTATAGAAAGGAGAATGGGAAGTTTTTTCAAGTTCAGACTATGGTGTGTCTTGTGAATGTGGGTTGCATTTGGTTTGTTTATGAACCATTTTGGCTTCAATTTGCATTAATGACATTTTTTCTTAGTTTGTGTAAATTGATTTCACTTTGAATTCAAGCATTTGAATTCGTCTTAATTCCATATTGGAATTCCCATGCATTTTTTATTTGTGAAAATTATTTGGAATGTGTTTTAGGTTTGCAATTTGTTGCAAAATTGAAAATTGATTTGGTTTTTACCTTTAATACCATTTTACTAACCTAGGGGTGCATCACACATAACGCTAAATACGCAAACATGATCAAGTCATGACCAAGACATGAAAATACTTTTCATTTGGACAAGGGTTTTGTCAATAGCTAATAGTTCATAATAAAAATTAAGATGGAAACCTGGAAATGTCCATTGACACTCAAGGTCCCCTATAAAAATCCGTTTTTCAAATCCATGTCATAATGATGTGAACAAAGGATAATCTTTTTGTTATTTTCACAAGAAAGGATTCCATCTCTTGGAACTTATAATATCCTTTTCATCCTTTTTACCTTAGTTACAACTTCTTTCAATATTCAACCATTGGGTGTATGCATGTTACAATGGACCCAAATATAATTGAAATTGGATGTACAAAAACTACTAAAAGTATCACAAGTTTAAATTCATTTACTTTGAAATTTTTTAAGGCCTAAGTAAATTTTAGAATGTGCTACCATCCTCACCATTTGTGCATTGACAAGTTTTATGGACATCATTTGTGCCTTCGCTTTTGCTTGCACCAAATGTCAACATTCCATTATGGACTTACCCTTCATAAGGTAAATGACCAACAAGCCCCCACCACTTTGACACATCAATAGGTTGCAACTAAATATCAACATTTCTTAGTTTGCACACAACACTACAATTGACTCACAACCAAATGACCACCCATTCTTCAAGTGCAAATTTTGCAACATGCTACAACCCACTAACCTCTTGCCCATTCAACAAGAGCTCACTCAAATTCAACCCTTGCAAGATGGAGTTGGTGATGACCTCCTTTTCTAACATTTTTATCAAGAGCTCCAACTTCGAAGTGGATCCTAAAAAGAAATGAACATTCAACACATATGATGCAATGGGTGAAGAAGGTCCAAGATTCCAAAACATTGGTTGGTTTAGGTGTTATTAATAACATAAACGACTTCTTTAAAGACTTATGGATTCAACAATTCTTATGTCAATCTCAACCAATGCCTACCCCACTTTTGAATGAAACACTCAAACACATTCACATGGGCAAAAGTTATAACAATGTCCCCAACAATAAGGAGTTCCACAATATGCACAACATCACCAACATTCACCTACATGTCAACAAGGACCCTATTTCTCTTGCCCTCAACATTCAAAAATAGTCCATTATTCCATGTTTCAAAAACTTTTTCCCTGTCAAAAACCTTCTTTCCATTAAAGACCTTTGTGCTTGTAGGGATTTTATTTCTGTTGCCCCCAACACTCAAGAGTAGCCCATTAATCCAAGTTCCAAAAACTCTCCCCCATTGAGGACCCTATTCCCAAAAAGACCTTTGTGCTTGATTCATCACTCTTACAAGTCTAGAAGAGTGATTTTTTTCAGTTAGTTGTCCGCCTTGACTAGCATTTGGTTGGTGTTTTTCGTTAGTGATTAAACCTTGGTGGGGATTTTTTGATATGATGAAATGACGTATAAACATAATTCTTTAAACTTCCTTTCATGACCTAGCTATCTAAAAATTTGAGATTTTCATAAACAATTTAAAATTAAGCCCACTTTGATCACAATATTATTGGGATGGGTGGTCAGATGAAGTTTAATATAAATCGGATATCAACACAAGAGTACACTAGTTGATTTCTTGTGAGGAAAATGCAATACTGAGTTTGGTCATACAGACACGGTGTGTGATTAAAAAAAAACCTGCAAAAAAGTACATTAACATTCAAGCAAGGAGGCCCCCTCTGAAACTCAGAATACCATCATCAGTTTCATCCTGTCTTTACTTTTCCATGAGTGACTCCATTGCTGCTACATATATATTTGCGCTGCTCCAACCTGTACAACTACAATAATTACTTTGAACCTTGTGCATTAAATGTTGAGTTTCAGCATTTCATATTGAGATTTAATAGAATTTCCTTACTTTGTGGATACCACATAAAGAGGGGATAAGATGTGAAAAGAGGCCCAAAGACAAAAAAAAAATGTTAAATTGGCCTAAGATTATAAATGGAGTCAGTACAAAAGTACTACTGCAATTTTTTCCCCAGTCTACCCTTTGCCCCATTCATATTTTCTAAAAACAATTGGGTGATACTTAGGCACATTTTGCACTCATAACCTTCATGTTATGAATGTTCCAAAGTGCACATAACATACTCAATGACATGTTATGTACCCCTAAGCGAGAGAGAGAGTCTTCCAGGTGGTATCCCCCAAAGGTTACCTCCAAACAAACTCTTGGGTAACAAAGGGGTTATCATTACTAAGTTTCTTTGAGCATCCAAAAGGTTGTAATATCCATTTAAAACACTTCAATTAGAGATCTCCAAGCTGCTTTGAGAACTGCAAGGTTTCCACTAGAATTTTTGGTTTTGAGGATTACCCCCACAACTAACAATTAACAACTAATATTTGAGCTTTCATACCTAATCTTGCATAAACCACAAACTTGCTTAATACCTAAACTTGGGATCTAATTAAGTTTTGGTCATTTAAGAAAGGTGCTAGTTAATCAATTACTTATGTCTCAAATGGAATTGTCATTTTAGGTTTAGGGTCGTTCTTGGAGAAATCTAAGGAATCTTCAATTTTAAAGAACAAAAAAATTAACAAAATAGCTCTGATTCTAGCTCTAACAATTTTTACTTCAGATAACTCTGAGGTAAAGTGGAGGTGGGTGAACTTCAGCACCGCACCGCCTGGAACTAAATTTGAAGAATCAATTTCAAATTAAGTTATAATTGTACACTCATTTTGCTAATTAGGCAAATTAGGACTAATCTATATACCTTAATGACCTATTAACCTCAGTACTACAAGCAGGAGGTATTTGGGGAAAGTGAACAACAGAGAATGTTGAAACAAAAGCTGAAAGTAGTAGGCCTGGAGGAGATGATGAGAATTCTAGTAACTCACCGCAAAATCTTTTAATGATTTGATTGCAATATTCCCTAGTCTTAATGAACATATGAACTTTTAGACTTGTTGTGGAAGCAAGCGACGTTCTACAACAGCCATAACAACAATCCATGAACATGAGTATGAACTTTTTGGGCTTGAAGAAAACACATACCCAAAATGCACCATGAAATTTTTACCCCAAAACTGCTCTCCACAGCAACGCCTGGCATTGGAACCCACATGATTGATCATCAGTGGACAAAGGTTGAGACGGAGGAGGAAAGCCCCGAAAGCCCAGAAGCCTAAAAGACCTTAAAATCCTTGCACCTCACCATGATTTTTCTCAGCAACTCATTGCACTACAACTGTCCTATATTCTTCAAGAAGAATAAGCACCACAGCACAAGAAGTAACAAGAGTAACTCTTATCAGCACAGCTTCTCTAGTTATGGTACCAAAAAGCTACTGAGACTCGCAAGCAAATGGATTTTATTGTGCTATTCCATTCAATGCCTAGCCCAAGATCCTCACTCCAAAATTGTATGAAGAGCTAGATAGCATTAGAAATCAAAGAACTTGTGTGAATAACCCTTGACATAAATCAAACAGACCTTGGTTCTTGTCAGTCATAGCCACAAGACACTTGACAGCAATTTGTGAAATCAGCTGCACAGAGACATAACACAAGACCCAACAACAAAAGAAGGCTGAGGAAACCAGCACAGGTCAAAGTGTGTTTGTCAATCTAGAAAAGGGAAGGAGTTAGTGTAAAGCTTTTTGTATGCCAGACCACAGAGATAATATGACATAACAGGTCTAGGACCTTCTGTTTGTTCATGTGTACAGAAAACATGAATTTCACCTCAAAATTTCTATGCAGTCTGGTCAACCAGAAACCAAGAGAAGCAAAACCCAATGGCAACAAGAACTGGGTGACAAATAATAAGACAGCAGGATACTGTACTTGGGAAAAGGACCACCAATAGATTGTGGCAGGCATGGAAAAGTGACTGAAGCTTGGAGCAGTCATATACTATTACCACAAACTCTGAGAGAAAAAAAGCCAGGTGCCCTCACCTAAAGGTACAAATGATCCAAAGCTTCTTCACTATACACAAGAGCATTTGTGCTATTGACAGTGTCCCCGTGGACAACCAGGAGAAGAAGCTCCCACAGCCCAAATGAAGAAGGTTTATTACATCCCTGCACTCTCAGGTTGCTGCTGTTGAGGTGTTGTTGAGCAACTGAATGCCCTGCTTATATAGAGAGCCATTTGCTTTCTTGTATTTTCTGTACCAGATCCACCTGATGAAGGCCCTGACAGTGTTCACCCACTATTGCTGACAGTGTTATTGAAACCATGGATCACCTGTTGGAAACATGCTGAGGGATGGTATTGCACGTAGTCAATGGTGTCACTGTATCGCACAAGGTCACCAAACACTGTTGGGAAAGATGGTCTAGATCCAGGGAAGCCAATTGCAACGGGGCCAGCATAGAAGATCGAGCCTGGAGGAGGAGCTTGCATACCTTCTGGCATCGGTGGAGGATTCGCACATCCCTGCAAAGAAAAATTAGGATGAGGATATGCCTGACCTGGAACAATCCTACCCATCATGGGCATTGGTGACATTCCTCCATAAGGAACCAAGCGTCCCATGTGAGGCGGTGGCGTTGCAAAGTGTGAGCCATGCGTCTGCACCAGTTGTGCCATAGAGGGTGGTATCATCATTTGTGATGCATGTGGTGCTGCAAACAGGTGTGATCCATGTGGTGATGCAAACAGGCGTGATCCAGGTGGTGGTGCAAACAGGTGTGATCCAGGTGGTGGTGCAAACAGGTGTGATCCATGAGGATGTTGCTGCTGCAGCAGCTGCGAGCCAGGAAGAAGAGAGTGTTGTGTGGTGCTGTATCCTGCCATCTCACCACAGTCTCGGTGGGCATTTGCTGCAGCAGCAGCAGCTGCTGCTGCAGCCATGCGGTGGGCCTGCAGCTGTGCTCGTCTATCCTCTTTACGCTCTCGCTTGTGAGCATTTTGATGGCCACCTAGTGCCTGAGAGCTTGAAAACTCCTTCTTACAAAAGTGGCAATCGTACTTGCGATTTTCCTTGGAGGTCACTTTTGTAGAACCTGAGCAGACACTTATACCTTCTGTTGGCTGGTTTGTGACGCTTGGCATTGACATGGATGAACATTGCAGCTTGCCAGCTTCTCCTCCAATATCCTTGCTTGGTTCCACTCCCACAGCTGCCTCCTCCTCCTCACCAGCATCTTCTGGCCTTGTGTCAATGTCTAAAGCCCCTTCACTAGAAGAGGAAGGAAGAGACTGCTGTGACCCCTTTTGCTGCTGCTGCTGCTCCTTCCCTCTATTGCTCCTGTCAATATCCTCTGTGCGGCCTTCCTCTTCTTTGTCTTTGCTTCTGCCTGACATAGATCGCCAGTTCATCTCAAAACCAAAGAGTCTCACAGCTTCTCCTCCTCCTCCTCCTCCTCCTCCCCTTGCCACTCTGCTCTGTTCTGCACCTCCTCCCATCGATAGCCAGGGCTTCCTGGTCTCTAACTGGACGAAATCTATACCACCACAAGAAGCTTGAGCTCCTCTTGATCCAACTTCTTCTTCGCCACCGCCTGTCTTTCTGACAAAATCCTGATGATCCCTTCTGCAACGGCGGGCTGAAGAAGCTCTTGGTGATGAGCATGAGGATGGATCCGGACAATATTGTTCTGACCTATATTCTTCTTCTTCTTCCTCTCCTACATCATCGCGGAAGAAGCAGCCCCCCAGATCAAGATCTGCAGAAGAATCCTCTGTAATCTCCTTGAAGAAAGAAATTGCACGCCGTAGCTGCTGCTGCTGCAGTGTACTTTGATCGTCGCCTCTGGACGGAAGAACGCTGGCATTGAGTCCTTGTGTCTCTTTCCCGACTGCATCGTCGTGATCCAGTTTTCCTCTCTCAGCTCCACATGCTAGGATCGAATCCTTTTGCATTTTTGCATCTACATCTGCATCCTGCAGCAGCTGTCTCACACTTGATAAGGATCTGTACACTACAGATCTCCATTTCCTCTTCGCAACAAAGCTTCTTGTGCATGGTATGTAGAGCGAAGAAAAATAGATCTCGCTGCTCTCTCAATCATCTTTTTAGCAAGAACAGTCTTTACCTGTTGCCGAAGAGGAAGCTGCGGGAATGCATCGTCGTCGTCCTCCTCCTTATCGCCGCTGATAGAGATTTGGGAGGAGCCTCCTCGACGACGCGAACATGCGAGAAGCGATGGCTCCAGAAACGCCGCAGAACATTGTCCTAAGTTCTTCAACTCCTTTCGCCTCCTATCTACCTGCTTCCCCGTGGTCATGGTGATCCTCGAGTGCAGCTGCACGCAACTCTTGTGCGAAAGAAGCGGCTCTTCTTGTTCTTGTTCTTCTTCATCTCCTTCTTGTTGTTGTTCTTCATCATCTGCAGATTGCTGTTGCTGCAAGCCTACCGCTAGTAATACAGAGTGAGTTGCGAGGAGGAGCTTTGATCTTTCTTCAAACTCGTGACCGCCGCGTCCATGCGCTTCTTCTTCTTCCCTATGCCTTTTACTACTGGAACTCATCGAGGCAGCAATCTCATACTCCTCTTGCTCCTGCTGGCCGTCGTCACAGCTATTCTCACTCTCACTGCGACAAAAACCCTCGTCGTCGTCGCCTTCTTCTTCTTCATAACCTTGTTTCCGCGAGCCTGAAGATCTCCTCCTCCTGAGCAATGAGAAGAATTCCACATCTAAGTTTGTCATAAAAGAACACTGTCACACATTAAAAAATCCTCTTCATTCATTCTTGCTCGCTACTCTCTCGCCACTCTCAATCTCGTCGCGACGAAATCGCAGTCAGAGAGATAGATCCTCTCGCTCTCTCTCTCTCTCTCGCAAACGCTCCTCGCGCTCTCTCCTTCGTTCTCTCGCGACAGCTCGGGCGTCAGAGAGGAGACATGCAAAGACGACCTTAGCGAAGGGACTGCAGATCCCGGCGTCAGAGACATGCAATATGCAAAGACCTTAGCGAAGGGCCGGTAACAGCTGGGAGTAACCGTCTCTTTGTGACAACTGTCCCTTACTGCAAGCCTCACAGCATGAAAGTGGGGCCGACTTATGTGGGCCGGACAATTTGTCAGCTGCTGTGTCAGTCCTTAGTTAAGGGTAATCTACGCATGTCAACTTGCATGGATGCGGTCCTATGGAGAGTGCTCTCGGGGGTGGTGGGGGGACAGGACAGTGTGGTTGCAAATCAATTTCAGCCATAGATTTTAAAATTAATTCCTGGACCAGATTCTATTTCCCTAAATCAATTGACTCACCAAAGGAATCAGTCCAATACTCTATTACCTCTATACCAGAGTTGGTCTGGTGGTATAGGCGATTAGGGGGCGAGAACAACGGCCAGTTTCCCCATTATAGGGTATCAAACACCTCCTAACTGGGAATGAAAATTTTACAAAACAAAATAACTGGGACCCAAACCTCATTTCATCCTGTCTTTCCTTTTTCCTGAGCGCCTCCATCCACAAGCTGCTATATAACCTGCAGAACTACTATAGTTTATTCTCAAACCTTGTGCATTAAATGCTGTGAGTTTCAACATTTCATTATGAGATTTAATAAAAATGCTCAGAGGGGATGCTCAGAGGGAAGTATCGGCTCTGGGGAGAAGTATCAGCCATGCACCTACGCAAGCTGGGTCCGGGCCTGAGGAAATACCAGCCCCTTGTACCAATTTTATGGCCGTAACCGAGCCTAAAATGGATCTCGAACCCAATATCAAGACCAAATTGGTATGAAAGTTTTTTAAAAGTAGGTACCCAATGGGGTACCAGTACCAGCCTGGTATGAAAAAAAATTTTGGAAAATTCAATACCAGTACCATGTTGGTATGCTGAGAAGTCTAAACCGGACCAAAACACCGGTTTACAGGACCAGTTACTGACTGATTGATTAAGGGACCGGTCAGTACTTACCGATTGACCCCAGGGACTAGTTTCAGCCACTAGTTTTGGGTGCGGTGGGGAGTACAGGGCCATACCAGAGTGAAACCAGGACCCACCAGAATGCACCAGCCTACTCACTAGAGTCAGTGAACCAGTACCTACCAGAGTAACCCAAGACCCACCAGTTTGAACCACTTCGTAGTTACTACCCACCAGGGGCAATATGCAAGAAAAAAGCTTTGGATAGATGAATGGATGGATGGATGGATGGATTAGTGTGTGGACAGAAAATAAAAAGCTTTTTCATTGTATTTTTCAGTAAAATAATAGCTAAGCTAACCATGGTGATTGGCTACAATAGTAGTAACCATCCCACATGTATCTATTTTCTACCTAACTATGGTGATTAGCTTTGTACTAACTACTAACCATCTACATGTATCTCTCTACCTACCTTGTTAGGCACCAAGTGCCTTATCCCTAGGTCGGTAGTAATCACTTTACATTCCCTACCTAGTTTACCCTATGATACCTTCCTCATTCATTACCTATAGGTAACCCTTGTGGAACCTTGGTAACTAACTCGGTTGTGGATGGATGAACTACAAACTGGATGAACCATGACTGAGTCACAAACATTGTTCCAATTGCATCGTGCATGTTGGGTAGGTAGTAGGTAGGTAGGTAGGTACTGGGTCCACATGAGTGGACGGCACCAGATAAGGGGAGGGGCCGCGGCGAGGGGAAAGAGGGAGGACCAATAAAAGAGGGGGTTCATTTTGGGCCACAAGTTTGGAAACGGCAATCTTGGGCCACTAGTTAGTTACATGCATTTGTAGCCACTAGTTTTGGTACCCGAGACTTGGATTTCACTTTGACACTTTCTTTCACACTTTGTTTGACACAAGGTGAACTGAAATAATTTTTTAAATAATTATTTATAATTTATAATTTATAATTTATTTATTTATTTATTTATAAATTATAAATTATAAATTATAAATTTATTTATTTATTTATTTATAAATTATAAATTATTTATTTTAGGTCAATGGGTTGTTGGACATTGGTTGGTTTCAAACCCTAAAACTTAGTAGCATCATCAAATGGGTTTTGTCGCATGTGGCAGTGATTTAAGTACTTCACAGGACTTTTGGAAACAGGAGGAGGAGTTTGATTAGAGTGTAGAGGCTTGCAGTGAGTTGGTATTGGCTTCTATGTGGTGGGTTTGTTTGTGTGCTTACACATGGCAGCTCCTTTTTGATGATTCCTCACCTTCCAAACACCCAAGTGTGCAAAAGGGGAAGCCCAAAACTCTATGGGATGTGCTTTATTCTTGAACAAGCTAATGAAAAAAAACACAATAAAAAAACATGGGAAGGAAGTGCCCCTTTATGGAGAGAATTTGACATCTAGTTTGTGCTATAACTTGACGTCCTTTTAAATTGGCCCCTTTTTTTCCTAATATGTACTTTTTTGAATCGGTGGTGTGTTTATATTTTTAAAATAAATATTTGCAAGGGTTTTGAATTTATGATCTCTTCAAAAACTGCCTACTTATCATCTATCCATGAAGCAAGGTAGTTTGTTTGTTTTGTACCGATGAGATCCACCAAACTGGGGATGCTTCAGATCACGTTCTCGATCTCTTTGGAAAGCTCTCAAGGAGGAGGGGGGGGGTGCATCAGCTTGGTTTCATGGTGTTTGGACTTGCCATGTAAGAAGTTCTTGAATATTGAATGATTTCTTCACTGAATTAAATTAAAGCATAGCTGAAAATTTTCAGAGGAATTGGAATGTGCCTTTGGTGTTGTTGGAAAGATCTTGATGAGCAGGATTTAATGGAATTTATGTGGGTAAGATTTGGATTCAGATATTGATTTTTTTAACGTGATTTTTGGCACTGAAAATTCAAAATAAATTCCAGAAAAACCAGGTAACACTTGGGCCAAAGGCACGGGCCACACTAGTTAACTTGAAATGAGAAAAGAAGTGGTCCATGTATATGAACTTCAAAAGATTAAGTGAGAAAATTGAAACAAAATCTGGGAAACTATAAACACTCCTATGTCACTTGACACACCTAGTCTTGAGTTAGATGATGCATTTTAGCCATATAAAATTTTTTAAATAAATTTTTAAAAGGAAAATAAAATAAAATAAAATAAAATAAAATAAAACCCTACGTGCTGGGTTCAACAGTTTAATGGCTTGTAGTACGTACCCACGTACTGGGTCACATAATTTGAAGGGACTAGATGGCAGGGGGAGGGAGACGGGGTTCATTTTGGGCCACCAGTTTCGAAGGGCCATTTTGGGCCACCAGTTCGGAAGGGCAATTTTGGGCCACTAGTTTGGAAGGGCAATTTTGGGCCACTTCTTTTGGTTCCACAATATTGAATTTCATTTGGGACTTTCTTTGACACTTTAAATATTAAATAAATAAATAAATAAATATTCTATTTTAGATCAATGGATTGGTGAAGATGGAAAATATTAAAGGCCAAAGAAATTAATTGCATTAGGTACAAAAGTATTGACACACATGTTTTGTTCCCACTCGTTCCCCTTAGGTTCCCCTTTGTGGTTCTAACATGCCCTTCTAAAGAACTTGTACCCTATCATGTTATGTTGAATTCATAACCTGCCATACCATGCCCATCCTCATGGAATGCATGCAAAACAACATGCCATGCCATGCCCCATGCATGTCAACATAGGATCTTCCTCCCACTAGGGTTTACGTTTTGGAACACCTTAATTTTGTGCCTATGTTCTTGTTGTGTTTTCATTTTTGTTTTTCAAGTTTTGATCTCATTGCACCTTTGATTGTTCAACTCTTTGAGTAAAGATTCAATGTTGTTGGCAAATTCAATTGTGTAACAACGTTTCATATTTCAACTATTATAGATTTGGTGTGTGCTTATTTTGAAACACAATTTTGACATGAAAGTTTCAATTTTGTCCAAGTAGTTCATCCAAGATTGGTTGTCATGGAGTTCTTCAAGCTTTCTACCATTGATGCATTTTCACAAATGTTAGCAAATACATAGTACTATGAACTCACATTTTGGAGATTTTATTTAATATGATTGTAAAGAAAAAAAAAATAGAAATGCAAGATGGGTTTGAAGGATTGTTGAAATATTATGTGAAATTAACATCTACTTGATTTATAAAGTAATGGGTCACTTTCAAATTCTATAATGAACTTCTATCCAAAATATTTTCATCATGTGTGACCCTATTAAATGGGGACAAGGATTGCCTTAACTTTCGATGAATGTATTGTGGAGGGGAAAGGTCAAGTAAGATATGATTTTCTCACCACAAGTTTAAAGGGTTTTTACATGTTCCCATCAACCTAAAAAAATAAAATCCCATCTATATTCCAGTGTTTCCCAATTTTATTAATGTTTAATTATTGAAAGAACTAAAGTGATAAATTGAGAATAATGATGCCTCCTCTATTCAACTGAAGTTGAGGACCCAAGGTGATGTAAATGGATAAAAAACTTTTAAATTTTTTCCCATCAATGGTGGGCATATCTATGTTTAGGTGTGAAGGTTGAAAACTTTAAAACATTGTTTAAAAAACCCTCATTACAATACAAAACATTAAAAAAAAATTGAATGCCAAAGTCAAAAGTCAACATGAAAGTACATCAAAATGATATGTCCATGGTGGATGTGCCATAAGAAGAGTTAAATGTTGATGAACCCAATGTTACAAAACAAAATGATTAACAAGATCAAGCTACCTTTTTCAACTAATCAAGTTACAACTACAATTGTTGGTTGTATATGTGAAATCATCATGGAAATATTTACTTCATTTGATACCCATTTGCATGGAACTACCATGCACAAAAACATGATAACAAAAATGGCACTAATATTGAAGGCCTTAAAATCTTCCAAGACATGTTGAGAGGCAACATATCTTGGTGTACCAAGTTTGTTTCATCCCAATATGGGAAAGGATAATCAAAAGTGAACTTAAGATGCATTCACACATCCATCCATTCCATTACACCCAGATGTTATTCTATGAGACTTGCACACTTCGAAAGACATTCAACATGCCCAAAATCACTACTTGAACTTGCAAAGGGTGAAGTTAATCAAAACATAATGATCACATGGGAATCACATGTACTTCTACCAATCAAAATACCACATGCTAGTGCTTAATTTTGTATTAATTATTAACCACCTACATGTATTTATACCTACTTAATTAAGAACCAAATATTTTACCTTTAAGTAGGTAATAATCACTATTTAATTATCTTATGATACTTACCCATTCACTACCTATTCACCTATGGTACCTACCCACTTACATAAATAATAATCACCATTGTTGGGTGGTTTTCAAAAATCAGGTGAGAACCATGTTGCTTTTCAAGCCGGTTTTAACCTTGACTTTTGCAAGTTATCATTAAATCCCATACATCGGTTTAAAATTGGGTACATTAATTTTTGTTAAACTAAAAATTGCGCATAAAAAAAGTTAAGTGTCAGGGACATGAAAAATCACAAGAACAAAGGTTAGAAAAAAGGTCTAAATCTAACTTTCAAACAATGAACAACACAAGATTTTGTGATTCAAAAAAAGAACACAAGAATTAATAATAAAAACACAAAATGTGCAAGACAAACGTGAAAATGAATATTTATTATGCTAACATATGTAAACATGAACATGAAAAGAACCTAACATGGTGTAAAATTATGCTTAAAATTAATGTTGAACAAAATGAAAGAAATGAAGGGTCATATTTATATTCATACCCGTTAGGGGACCTAGGTCAAGGAGGCTTCCAAAGAGGTTTCTATGTGTGCATCATGTAAAAAAACATATTGAAAACCTTTTTAATTAAAACTTAACTAAAAATTTAACTAGGATGTAGTTCAAATTTGATTATGAATTAACTATGACATATGCAAACATTAGACACCATCTTCCAATAGATGGAATTCATCCATAATTTCCATCCATAACTTTTAGTTAAGTTCTAATTAACTTTTAGTTAAATCCCAGTTAAATTTAAGTTAAGTCAGAATTAATTTTTAGTTAAATCCTAGTTAATTTCTAATTAAATCTTAATTAACTTGTTATTAATTCTTAATTAAGTCTTAGTTAATTTTAATTAACTTCTAGTTAAGTCCAAATTAATTTTTAGTTAAATTTCAGTTAACTCATAATTGACTTTTAGTTAAAAAGGTTCCAAAAAAATTTCCTTATTTGATGCACACATAGAAGCCTCCTTGGAAGTTTATTTGAACTAGGTCTCCAAAGGGGTATAAATAAAAGTACGACCTTTCATTTCATTTAGTTTGTTCAACACCAATTTTAGGCAAAATTTTACACCATAGCCTTGTCAAGTTCTTTTCATGTTCATGTTTGCATATGTTAACATAATAAAGATCCATTTTCATGTTTGTCATGCACATCTTGTGCTTTTGTTTTTGAATCACATAATTTTGTTTTGTTCTTTGTTTAAAAGTTAAACTTATACCTTATTTTAAACCTTTGTTCTTATGGTTCTTCGTGTCCTTAACATTAATTAAGAGTTAATTAGGAATTATGGATGAACATTTAGGATGAATTCCATCCATTAAAAGATGTTGTCTAATGTTTGCATTCATCACATCACCTTTCTTTATAGTGACGAATTCTACAAAGAACAACCTTTGGTTTGCTTGGATATTATTGATGCAATTTTTTCACCTTTTCCATAACATTTGTTAAATGATTAGCTAGTTCCTAAGTGCGTTCACTTACACCATACCCATGCCAATGTATAAGGTATTAAATTTGGTCATTTGATATTCGTGAATCAATGACATCTTACATTTCATATTTTTGTTCATCATTGACTTCATTAAGTGGGGGTGGCTCACAAATCTTTCTTGGGATGGTTGATGCATGGTAAGGTTCTAATAAAGAAACATGAAACACAAGATGGATATTCATGGAGTTTAAAAGCTTGAGCTGGAAAGCCACAACATTGATTTGTTTCATGATAGTGAAGGGACCAAATCTTTGGTAATCTAATTTTGTTGAACGTCAAATTATCTTGATGTTTTGTCATCAAAGCCAAACTTAGTTGCCGACCTTGAAACTTGGTTGTTCCTTACAATGTTCATTGGCATTTTTTTTGTATCACCTTTGCGCTTATTTAAAGCTAGAAAAAAGTTGGGTTTGAATGTTTGCCAAACACATCACTCGATATTCAACCACAAGGTTCACAACCTTGTTCAATCCTTGGATGTCAAACCTAGGGTGCAAGCCATATTGGCAAAAAAAGGTGTTTGTTGTGTCGAAGAATGAATGGTGTTATTATAAGCAAACTCTACCATGGACAAAAGGTTTGACCGATTGGTTGTGCAATGTAAATATTGTTCCAAAACTTGATTAACCCGTTCTATTTGCCCATCTATTTGGGGGTGGAAAACCGATGACAACTCCATTTTCATGCTTAATAGCTCAAAAAACTTTTTCTAAAATTTAGATGCAAATTGAGGTCCATAATTAAAAATGATATGTTTGGAAAAATCATGATATTGAAACACATGATCAAAAAATAATTTAGTTGTCCTTTCACCAATTATCGATTTGTTACATGGAATGAAATGAACCATCTTTGTCAAGCCATCCACCGCCGCCGGGATGGAATCAAATGAATTGGAAAGTGGCATATATTTGATGAAGTCCATGGAGATTGAAAACTATGGTGCAAAAGGAATGGGCAATGGTTGAAGGAGTCCATGTGGGCAATGACAAATTTTTTTTGTTTAAATGCAAACATCACAAGATCCAACAAACTCCTTCACATACTTCTAGAGAGTTGTGGCCACCAATAATCATAATAAATAAGTTCCATGGTCTTGTTAAATCTAAAATGGCTTATAGTTAAAGCCATTGGGAACATATAAAAGACCATCGTGATATAACAAACCATTTCAAAACTTGAACTTGGCACAATCACTAGAAAAATCTTAGATTTGATGTGTGTGATTCCTTAGTTGGTTTTGGATGTCAACAACAAAAAAGATTTTTTTTCCAAATCTTCACGAATTTTATGAAGAAAGGTTTTGTCGTCAAGAGTTATTGATAATGTTCAAAATCAAAGGTGTTCAGGCTTGAAAATGATGTCACATTATTGTTCATAAATGGCATCTCCTTCTTTAAGCATGAGGTATGAATGATGAGATAATGCATTCGATTTCACTTGTTGGCGCCTAGGGTAATGTGTGATGATAAATCACAATCAAAACAAGCACAATGCCCTTCGAGCTTGACATTGATTTAGAACACGAGCTATCATGAAATATTGCAAGTTCTTATGGTTTAAATACACAATAGTTTCATGTCGAGTTATTTTAAGCAAATGATGCAATTCCTCGGAAGCATCCATGATGGCAAAAAGTTCCTTATCATGAATCTCATAGTTAATATCGGCACAAGAAAAATTTAAAATATGGAAGTTGATGAGATGAAAAAATTTGTTTTCTCTGTGTTGTGGGAGTATAATGCTCAATGCAAAATCAGAAATGTTCATTTCCAAAACAAAAGGTTTTGTAGGATCTGCATGTATCAAGAGTGGGGCAATTGTGAAAAAAACCTTCAAAGATTGGAAGGCATTTTTTGCTTCAACTCCCCATGAAAAAGGTTGATCCTTTCGAATCAAACGAGTAAGAGGAACCACTATTGTAAAATAGTGAGCAATTAAGCATTGATAAAAGTGGGTAAATCCAAAAAAACATTGAACATTTCAAATAGAAGTTTGGTAGTCCAACCAACAATGGTTTGGATTTTATGAAGGTCCATGCAAATGCCATTTCCAGAAATGATGTAGCCCAAAAATCCCATTTTAAATTAATGAATTCACATTTTTCCAACTTGACATAAATTCTAATTTCCCAAAGCTTCTCCAACATAAGATATACATGGTGCTTATGATTTGTCATGTTCTTCAAAAAAATGAAAATGTCATTGATGTAACAAACCACAAAATCATCCAAATATTCACAAAACACATCATTCATAATGTGTTGGAAAAATAACAAGTGTGTTAATAAGACTAAAGGGCATAAAAACATATTCAAAATGGTCGTAATATGTTTTGAATGTTGTTTCCATTTGTCACCTTTTCAAATACACACCAGGTTGTATTGCCCATGTAAATCAATCTTGGTATACACCTTGGCATGACTTATTTGGTCTAATAATCTTGAAATTAGGGGTAAAGGATATTGATTCTTGATGGTGAGTCAATTTAGTCCACAATAATCAACACACATTAGTAAGTATCCATCCTTCTTTTTGACAAATAGGGCATTAGTTAGAAACTTGGAATGTCAAATTAACCCTTTCTCAAGGTTTTCATCAATGTATTCACAAAGAACTACAAAGTTTGTTTTGTGATAGGTTATAGATCAACCCAAATGGAAGTTGTGTTCCTTTTCCAAGATCAATGGTGTAATCATATGGACGATGTTCCGGTAAGGTGTCAACATTTTTCTTTTCAAACATGTCTTTGAATTCCTTATATTGGGAAGGAATTTCATGACGAGGCGGTTCAACATCTGATGTGGGAAGAACATAGATCAGGAATGTTTTTCCTTTCTTGGCAACTTGCACGAAAGCTCTTGTTCCAACGAACAAAACTTTTGAGCTCTTGACATCTTGGGTACTCCCCAAACATTTGTTACATTCAAAGGATTTAGTACATGATTTGTCTAAGTGGTAATCTTTGCCTTCACTTATGATGTTTTTGGATGTAGGCTTTTCACAATTTGATGTTATCTTTTGAGGTAAATTAAAATGAAGATTCTTTGTATACCGATCCACTTGAGGTTTGTGCAAAATTAACCATGATAACCCAATGACAATAGGGTTTGTTGTGGATGAAATGACATTGAAAGCCACCTTGTTTGTATACATCTCGATAGTAATATCTAAAGCTTTGGTTTTATGCGTCATAGGTCTTAAAGAAAGACTTCAACCATTGATGACCTCCATGGCTATTGGCATGTTTTTCTTACGAGAATCAATTTACATCGTCACACCAGTTCCTTGTTGATGAAACATGCAGATGCACTAAAATCAAATAATGTTTTAGTCTCCATTGTCATGGATTTACCATGTTTGATCGCGATTGGTAATAAAAAACAAGGTGTTGGGTTTGAAGGTAAACTAGGACCATTTTGAACACATGATGCATTCGAATCTAGTTTTGTAGTCCTTATTGAGACTAGACATCCTTGTTTCCCGAGTCTTTAGGAAGTGGCGTGTGAATGGAAGTGGCTTGAGTTGTATGTTATAGTTGTTTCTTGGGGCAATTGGTAGTGATGTGACCTAGCTTTTCACAATACATGCATAACTTGTTCACATGTTGTCATTGCTTCTCTTGTTCCATGAGTGGTTTAAATTATGTTTGATCAATTTGCATGGGATTGTCCTTTGATGTAGATGTTGATGGAAATGACATAGCAGGTGCAAATTTTTTTGGGATTATTGGCAACTCCCAATGTTTCTCTTATCAATGTTCAAACAACTTAAACACTTGTTTGACTCAATGTGGACGAATATGGCATGGTGAGCAATACGTCCTTCACATCGTTACGTAGTCCATATTGAAATTAATTCACGAGTGCTACTTCATCCCATGATATGTCACAAGCCAATTGCTTGAAATTTGATGCATACACAGTTGCTAGGTGTGGTCCTTGACAAAGAGCTCGCAATTTGTTATTCGATGTGTGTTCTTTGTTAGAGTTTTCGAAGGTGGCGCTAAATTCCTCCACAAACGTTTCGAGATCATTTAGCAATGTAGATTATTGTTTTAACAAAGGTGCAAACCATGTTAAAGTTGTGCTTGATAGTAACATGCCAATAAGATCAATTTGAGCTAGGCCATTTGGATAACGATCGATGGGGGTGTAACCAAATGATTAGTCACACTTGGTTAAGGAAACTTCAATACTTGGAATGTGTCCCATCAAACTTGTTAGGGAGGTTAATTCATGTCTCCTTTACTTGGGATGGTGGCGTGGGAACGCATCCCAATGATGTTGATGCTTGAACATTTAAAGATGAACAACATATTCATGAAAAGCTTGGTTTTCTTGTTGCATATGCCTGAGAATAACAAGGACTTCTTTCATAGATGCAACCATCCCTTCTCCAAATGTAGACATGATTATGAACACTATGAAATATGACACCAACAAGAGGTGGGTAATCCACAAGCTCAATCAACAAGAGGTGGGTAATCTGCAATTTCTTGAAAACTTTTCCTTTGAAAAAGAGGGGTAATTCACATTCAATTCTAAAAGAAATCTAATTCCTAAATGATTTATAAACGCAAAAATAGATGTAGACTTGATGTAATCTGTTCAAATTATTAAGGACACGAATAACCATAAGAACAAATGTTTAAAAAATGGTTTAAATCTAGTTTTCAAACAAGGAACATAACAAGATTATATGATTCAAAAACAAGAACACAAAAATTAAGAACAAGAACATGAGATGTGCAAAATAAATGTGAAAACACATTTTTGTTATGCTAAAATATGTGAATATGAACATGACAAGGCTATTGTGTAAGATGTTGCCTAAGACTAATGTTGAACATATTGAAAAAAATGAGGGGTCCTATTTATATTTATACTCCTTTGAGGATTTATGTCAAGGAAGTTTCCCAGGAGGTTTCTATGTGTGCATTAAGTAAAGAATTTTCTTAATTGAAATCTAATTTGGACTTAGTTCGAAGTTCACTAGAAGTTAATTGGGATTAATTAAAATTTAACTAAAAATTATGGATGAACTTATGGATGAATTCCATCCATTAAAAAATGGTTTCTAATGTTCACATTCGTCACACTAAGGGTTCTTTAAAAGAAAAATGATAATTGGATAAAATAGTGGGACCTTATTCAATTCCAATTTTTAGCCTTTATGCATAGTAAAAAAAATTAAAACCAAAGCCAAATGATTATTTTAATTTGAATGTTTGGGGAGGGGGGGGGGTTTGGGTGCATGTTTTTTATTTTATTTTATTTTATTTATTTATTTTATATGTACACTTAGTGATTTGGAGGAGGCCAAATTCTAGGGGAGCGATATTTTGTTTATGGTGTCCAAAGAAAAATTAAAACCCTTGACTTGATGGGTCCAAAACATTAAAAAATGACCCAAAAAAATTAGAAATGAAAAAATTATGAACCCTAAAAAATAGAAGGGTCAAAAAGTTAAAAAGGAAAATCTTAAAACACTTAGAAATTGTTAACCAAATAGCCAAACATTCCTCAGACATTGTTCCATTGCCTTGGTTTTGAAAAATGATTTGTAACCTTTAAGTTAACATTCTATAACATTTTAAATTGTTTAAAATGAATAAGAAATGAGAAAGTTATGAGCTTTTGAAATAAAAGGAATTAATTAAAAAAAACATGTTTATAACTTGAAAAAACTTATTTTTCTTCCTATTCTTTCTTTGTTTATTTTTTTTCATCCTTGAATTTTATTACAAAATTTGTAATCATTCTTGCTTAAAAACCAGACTTTAAAAATCCTAAATTAAAACCGACAATTCTGATTTCAAAATGAGAACCACCCAACACTAGTAATCACATACCCATTTCTTACTTGCTTATCTTTTATACTTATCCTCTTATATTAATAATAATCTCGTACCCATTCTAGGCCCATTCCCTATCTTCTTACCTATGGTATTAATTAATTGACTTACATAGGTAGCTACTAGTTACCTAGGTGTTGTGAGAGGGAAGTAGGAGAGTTTCTAGTATAGGTTACTAGGATGGAACCTTGGTGACTTGGTTGTGGATGGATGAACAACAACTGAGTGATAACATGGTTCCAATGCATGGATGATATTGGGTAAGTACATAGGTACATAATTGACTTGGTTGTGGATGGATGAACCACAATTGAGTCATAACATGGTTCCAATGCATGGATGAAATTGGGTAAGTACATAGGTACATAATTGCCTTTGGTTGTGGATGGATGAACCACAACTGAGTGATAACATGGTTCCAATGCATGGATGATATTGGGTAAGTACATAGGTACATAATTGAAGGGGACTAGAGGGGAACAATAAAAGAGAGGGTTCATTTTGGGCCACAAGTTGGGATGGAAGGGCAAATTTGGGCCACTAGTTAGTTACATGCATTTGTGGCCACTTGTCTTGGTACCCTAGCATTGGATTTCACTTTGAGACTTTCTTTCCCACTTTGTTTGAAAGAAGTTGAAGTGGGAGAAATTTTAAAATATAAATATTTATAATTATTTATAGGTAATTTTTATTTTATTTTATTTTATTTTATTTTTCTATTTTAGGTCAATGGGTTGGTGGACATTGGTTGGTTTCAAACCCTAAAAATTAGCATCATCAAATGGGGTTTGTGGCATTTGGCAGTTATTGAAGCACTTCACATGACTTTTGGAAACAGAAGAAGGACTTTTGTTTGGAGTGTAGTAGCATGCAATGAGTTGCTATTGGCTGCTATGTGGTGGGCTTGCTTACATATGGCAGCTCCTTTCATGATTCCTCACCTTCCAAATAGCAAAGTGCTGCAAAAGTGGAACCCACAAAAACTATGAAACCATGGAGATTGCCCAAGACAGAAGGTTCTATTTTGAAGTATGGAGTTCCTCCTCCTTGGCCCACCCTACACTCAACATTTGCCAAAGCATATGGGATATAAGTTAGGTGCTATTGGGAACTCTTTGCTTGAAACCATCCCCTTCCCACCAAAAAAAAAAAAAAAA
>Ga0116227_10005390_pt1 | contig 26951 bp, 16 predicted proteins | sample S1TSphgellanicum_FD_89693 | JGI IMG/M metagenome (GOLD analysis project Ga0116227, IMG submission 89693) | Host-associated microbial communities from peat moss isolated from Minnesota, USA - S1T2_Fb - Sphagnum magellanicum MG | ecosystem: Host-associated > Plants > Peat moss > Unclassified...
CCTCTCTCTCTCTCTCTCTCTCTCTCTCTCTCTCTCTCTCTCTCTCTCTCTCTCGCTCTCTCTCACACACACACACACAAAATGGTCCAAAAAAATCGATTTCTGCACAAAAACAAAACAAACGAAATCTTTCCAAATCGTCCTGTGTCCTACTTCTTTTCCCTGCCTCTTTCCTCCGCTCCTATTCCCTACCTATCTCTTCAAAAAACCTAACGCATAATCCGACAAATCACAAAAACAAAACCTCTCTTGCTCGCTCTTTAAAGCACTAACATGCTTGACGACATAGTTTTCAAATCACAAAAGAAATCACCAGGACACCGCCATTTCATTTCAACTCCGCCGCTTGCTTGCTCGCTCGCTCGCTCACTCCAGAGCCGGAAATCAAGAGCACGCACGCGCCCTCTCTCAAAGAAATTCATCAACAAGAACAACAAGAAAGAAGAAGACTACTACTAAGTTACTGTCTTTCTATTTCTCTCTGTACTTACAGGGATCTCCCCCCGTGTTCTCCTACGTTCCCATCAAAACACAGCCTTCTATGTGCCTGGAGGTTCCTGTACTCATGGGTTCTCTCTCTCGCATAAGGCATTGGTCCCAAACTCTGGTAGGTATGCTTTGGAGTCCCTTTACAAGCTATAACTTAGTTTACAACTAGTGTTGCTTGTGTTGTTGTCAAGCACAATTTTCTTCTTACAACTAGTGTTGCTTGTGTTGTTGTCAAGCACAATTTTCTTCTTACACCACATCCCCAGCAGTGCTCAGTATGCTAGTTAGTTCTCAGTAGTATGCTGCTACCTTGGGTAGCAAACATATTTCTCACATCCAAGTTTAGTTATCTTCCTATTTAGGTACTTCTTTTTTTGGCAACCCCACCCATAAAACTAAAACTGGGACTGCAAATAGGTGGGAGACTGTTAATCGTAAACCACCTGGCCCACCAATCAGAAACAGGGAGCAGCGGTTACATAATATTTGCTACACTCTTCTCTGGCAAGTGCAAAGCTTTACTGTGTGTGCCTTTTGCCAGCCTCAACAAATTGTGCAAAACTGCTGGGCCGAAACTCTCTTGTGGTGAGAGCCACACCAGCATGTTTTGACTTCTCCTCATCCAAATTTTAACATGCATGGTCACATACCGAGCACCTCTAGAGATATTAACCAGATTTACTTCTCAAAAATGTTGAAATTTTCCCCAAAAAAATCAAAGATAAAAACATTTGTCAAGGAAAAATAATGAATCTTTAGGAATATTTTCTTAGTTGAAAGGAAAATTTCAAAGTTGATTAATTATTTGAGAGACATGCATCAAATTGTTGAGATAATACGACATCACTAATTACCACATCCCAAAAAATAATGTTAAATGTTTGCTCTTCCCCACCAATAAAGAGTAAATATGGGACAATATACATTGATCAAGCTTATAAAGTCGTTACAACCAGCCAATCAATAGCAGTTGATGCTTAGCCAATCACTATGGTTGGCCAATTGAAAAGAAGAAATTTTTTTGAAGGGCTTTTGACATGCATATATCATGAACGAATTTACAAGAGCTAAGCCTATTTTCACACCCTTATGGTGGTGACTAAATCCAAAATTTACAATACAAACCATTATATTCCAACTACGAAAAGCCATTCTAATACCCCCCAATCCATGAGCATGGGTACCCATGTTAAATGATTATCACTCTTTAAAAGAACCTTTGACCCCAATTTTAACATTTTAAATAATTTTGGTAGGTTCTTTGGATGCGGGTTTGAGTTCAATTTTTTCAAATGTCTAAAGTTACAACTCAAACTTTCGCATTTTTTTGCAAATTCTTAATCTTTAGGTTTAGTCCAAAAACCAATTACAAACCCATGCACACATTACACACTCCCCAAGACTAGAGATTATGCAAGTACGGAGTTCACAACAAATTAAAACTAAGAATTGTGTGAGTATGGCGATTTACAACAAATTCAAACCAATCACTTACTTTTAGAGTTGAGCTTGCTTAGTAACTATTTTAAAAGATTCAACTTGCCTACTACCCAAAGAACATAGATTGAAGAGCTTTTTGTTTCATGGTGTTGATTTTGATTCCAATCTTGTAAAAAAAGACTAATTCTATGGTCTAATTCTTGTGTCAATTTCACCCAATAGGTTTGCATTTACGTTTGAATAAAAAAAAACATGAACTTGAACCCCTCAAGTTTAACACTCCAAACTAGGGAACCTACGAATATTAATATGTTATCTATTGTAACACATTATTATTCAAAATTTAATAACGTTCACACCATGTAGGTTTGGAAATGACAAAACTACCTCACTACACATGTACACATCAAGGGTTTCCTTGCAATATGAAGAATGCAACCCAATTTTTTTATAATTTCTTTTTAATATTTTGATTGAAATTTTTCATGATGAAAACATTCAGAAATCAATAATTCTTACATTGTAGGTCTAAAAATTAGGAAGTTTGCAAAGTCATGGAGGGTTTTTTGTAATAATACCAAAAACACAACTAAACCCCCTTGATTTAAGAGATGAAAAGAATTCCAAGGTTATAAATTGTCCTAGCTATTCATTTTACCAAAAATTTCCAAATATCCAAGTAAGTTTTAATTAGATTTTCAAAAATCAATAACTAATTCATAAGGATTTTGCTAGTTTTTTATAAGCTACCTTTTAGGCAAAATAGGTTTTCAAAAAAATTAAGAATCAACTAGTACCATGCATGGGTTGTGGGGAAAGTTATCATGAATCTAAACATATGTAAATCGCAATGTTATATGTAGGTGTATGTAGATGTAAGATCCGTCACACTTTTAAAGAATAAGCATGAGATGCCTCCTCCTTTATAATAAGGATATTCATAGATCTAAAGTATGCCTTCCAAAAGTATGCCTTCCAAATACATGTTGATTTTTTTCTTTTAGTCCTTTATGAAATTGAAAAAGATGAATTGTTGGTTCAAGCTTGTTACAAATTTTATGATTGTTATTATTTGGTTTAAGCTTTGTAAGAATCATGGATTTAATTTTGGGTTTGGTTTAAAGATTTTTTTTATTTTTGTAATTTTTGTATTGAGGTTGGTAGGTTAGACCTAGATGAACTATATGGACATTTTGTATATTTTTTCATTTGTAGTTGAATGCAACCTTTTAAAATTATGGAAGAAATTTGTTAAGACTATAAATAGGATTTTGATGGTCTTTTTTTTTTGTGTCATTGAGGTTGAAGCCTTGACCTTTTATGGATAATAGGGGAATAGGACCTTGTGAAGTTTTTAAACATATTTCATTGGGGTTTTCTATCATATTGATTGATATTTTGATGATTATTGTGAAGTAGTAATCTAGGCAAAATACATTAAGGTCTTCAAAAGTTGTAATCACAAATATTATTTTGCATGTTTTAATTTTTTTTTGAAGTGCACTTTCACAAATGAAATTATTCTTGGGAATTTGAAATATTGAGTTAATCATTTCTGAAAAAATAATTAATAGATGATGAGAATTTTTAAATGTCATTCATCAAATGTGTCAATAAACCATGAATGGATTGTGATTTTTTAAAATTTAAAATAACCATCTTGAAATGAAAGAATAACATATATATGAAAGGGCATTGTGTTTTTTTCCATATAAGTTTTGTTCATGAACATGTCATGGAATTAAAAGTATGGGTGTTTTAACATCACCAAATGGTTCCAAATTATATGTGATATATATATATATATATATATATATACAACCATTTTACATCATGACGATTGGATCAAAATTAAAATGATTGTACATTGTTTTATATCTTGACCGTTTGTTTACATTTTCACAATTGGACTGCAATGGAACAATTTAAAATGTTTGCATAAAACTAAATGTCATAAAAAATACCTACAAATATTATTATTATTTTCAACATTTCAAATTAAAACTCAAGATGATAAATCAAATCTTTATGCAAATAAGAAATTAAACCAAAGGTTGAATGGATTTTTAGAACCTAATCAATGTAATCCATTGCTTTCATTATTGGATATTGAAAAAACTCCAATGGTGATACCCAAAAACCTACAACAAATTCCCATTGTTGTAAATCAAGGGCAACCAAATGATAGACCAATTTGCCCCTTTATCCTTATTTATTAGATGACAAGGTTAAAAACATAATAGCCACCTTATACAATTCATTATAGCATGTATTGCAAATAATGCCAAGATTGATGAAAATTGGAAAATGATCTTCCCTAAAATTTGAGGGCTTTGGCATTCCAATGGTATAATAAACAAGCCCATGGAACTTTTCCAAATTGGATCACTTTGAGGGATGGGTTTCTTGCCCAACTTGCGCCATTGGGATTTGTAAATAAGTCATCCAAACAATAACTAAAATCCAATTGGTTCAAGAAAATCCATTACTTCCTATGTTAAAAAATTGAAAATATATTAAGGAAATGGAATCACCACCATATCCAAAACCACATGCAAATGGGGTTGTATATTGAAAGATTCATTATGAGAAAAAGGGTGATTTGTAACTAACCTTGCAATTAAGTTTTTGAATTGCAATAACCATCTGTAACTTCATTACAACTCAGCGTATTTCTACATCATGAGTGTTGTCAAAAGAATTGCATGAATTACAAAAAACACAATTCATTGTATATGGAATTATATATGTATGTAACTCATGCAATTTAGTTACAACTATGTAGGAACAACTATTGTGCAACTCTAATGCAACCAATTTACAACTACTATTGTAATGTTTTGCTGATTTTTTTTCATCCATCCATCAATCAATGAACCCTATTGATTACGATTGCAACTCTTTTACAATTATGGGTGCGGTGGAAACACATTAATGGTTGCAACTAATTAGCAACTATGTGATAACTCACATTGACACAAGGTAATACATGTGTGTACTACAATGTACCTAATTTGTAAATGACAATTAAATGGCAATTAAATGGCAATTAAATAACTATTATGAAATAACTATTAAACAAGTTCATCCATTGATGAACCTAATGCTTATGTGATTTTTTATTCATCCATCGACAAACTAATGTTGCATGATTTTTCATTTGTCCATCAACAAACCTAATGCTTGCACTATTTTTCATTCATCCATTGACAAACAAAGTTTATTGATTTCCTTTGCAACTAAGTGTTTAATTATGAGTTCCAATGTAGTTGTATGGCAATTGATTTTAAAATTAAATTGGACAACTAAATTGCAACTTATAGTGCAAGTGTGCAAACCCTACACACACATTATCATCATCCAAACTATGATAAATAATGCATAATTACATCCATCACAATTTATAAACATGAAATGAATTTAAAATTATATGCACTAACATTCAATGTTGAAAAATGCATTACAAAAGCATTTCTTTTACATTATTAAAATATAATTTGACTGTAAATCTAAATATATTGCCCAAACTATTTATTAAAAAAATCTTCTATCTTAATAAAAGGTCATCACAAAGTTGATGAACCACAATAATCAAATATTGTCATCTAAAACACTATTTTTTATACATTAATGTTTTTTTGTTTTTAGTTGAAATGGAGTTTGAACCATAATTTTATTCATTCCATTTTGTCAACTTGAAATCTACCATATTATGATATTCAATGTCACATGTGAAATGAGATCAATAACATATACATAACATATTCATTTTGCAAAAGATATAGAGATGTCCATCTTTTCAACTTAAATAAAATTAATTTACAACTTCATAACATTGATATAAATTAAATGGTAATAAATTACATTTGCACACAATGGTGGTTTTCAAAATAAAATGCATCGTATATTTGGAATATTGAAGTTAAAATTCACCATACCTTTGTTGTTTTGGATTTTGTCTTCTTGCATATATTGGTTTTGATTACTACGCAAAAGAATAACACATTCAGTGACATTGTTGTTAACAACCTAACCAAATATAGAACATCACATGTGCATGTTCTTTTATTCAAGACTATATTTTTCAAACAAAACCACCATTTTTTTTTTGAAAAAAACCTTAATTTGTATGCACAACTTTAATTCTAATGGATTCAAACATTATCAAAGTTCAACCCTCTAATACAAAAACAACAAAAATCATCATAAATACACAAAAACAACACGTGAGTTTGAACAAAGTGAATTTTATTTCAACTCCACCTACCTCAAAAATTCAAATGTTCAAACAAACAAATAAAAGCCACAACATGATTCTCATAAAATAAATCACCCCTCACAAATTCCTTTCATATAAATTACATTTCACAAATCAATTTTTTAAAATGAAAAATTTTCATTTCTTTCTAATGTATGCAAATAAACGTCTCACAAAACATAAATCACAAACTTTCAACCTCCAAAAACAAGAACAAGAACTTTCAACCTCCAAGAACAAGAACATTGAGAACTTTTAAGCTCCAAAAACAAAAACCTTCAACCTCTAAAATTTTTAAATAAACAAAAAACTTGTAATGTAACCTTTTAGCTTTATTTCTAAACTAGAAAAACAAAAAAAAACTTAGTTATCTAACACATGATATGATAATTGCATCACTAAAAGACTAAAAAATGCACAAAATGTTTAGAAAAAAATACATTTTCCTTTATAGTTCATCTTGAATTTCTTAACAATATGCATAGATGCATGAAGGGCATTGATGCAAAGGGGGTGATTTGCTAATTAATTACTATGTGTCATTTCTTAGGGGTTTCATCCAAATTTCATATTTTTAATTTTCAAATTCCAAGTTAAAATTTAATCGTATACTAATTGTTCACACTGGCTTGGCTAATTTGATTACTTTGGCTTCCATGTTGACTAGATGTTGGTTATTAGAAGGAAAAAAAATCTTATGTATTTCATCTTGAATTTTTTAAAAAATAGGTATAGGCCCATGATTGGCTTGAAGGAATCAACCCTTATCAATGAAGCAATAAGACATTTAGGGCTTAAACAGAAAATAAAGGAATTATATAAAGGAAAATCCATATGTACACCATAATTGAATTTGTATTACAATATACACATAGAGAAGGCATTTATGTTCAAATTCAATTAGGTTGTACTTATACCAACACCAAAAGTGAAGGCAAGTTGAGTTGTTGAAATGTTTTATATTATTTAAGAAGTATATTGGTCTTACAACCCTATTGAAAAAAATGGTGTAGTAGGAAGGAAGGAGATTATTGTTGATGTTCAAATATTTTGAGGTTTTGCACTTTCCAATATCAAAAATTGAAGTGAAGAAATTTTAAGATGATAATGTAAAACATGTGTCCCATTTTAACACTAATGAAAAGGCCAAAGCACTTGCAAGTGGTTGGATGGTGGTAGAAGCAAATGAACCAAGGTTAATGGAGTGGATGAGGTTCTTCTATGAATGATTAATTTTAAAACTACACATCTTACCAAGGCCATTTCATTGTTGAAAGCAATCATTGTTATCTATAATGGTTTGATGTGTAATTAAGTGGATTTTGTTCATAGAAAAATCTATGTAGAATTGACAATGGAAAAGAAGGTTACAAAAATGGGCTCATGCTTCTTTGTGGGCACTATAACCATTTCGTGATTATATAAGATTTTTTATATACGTTAAAAAAGAACAAGGGGAAGATAGTAATGTTGTTAATATTTCAAAAAAACACATTGGTTGTATTAAAAGTAACCATAATAAACTAAAACCAAAGGAGGTTTGAATGGTGAACATAAAGATGTTAAAAAATGAAGATATGACATTGAAGCCCTAGGATGATAAATTTGTAACTTTATTATATCAACTTCAAACATTATCACATGAAGTTGAGGACATTATGTTGGTAATACACAACATAATGTTACACTTAGGATTACCATGTAGTCCAGTTGGAGATCACCCAATAAATGAAAAAGGTAAGCATGTTGTGGACTTAAAAGCCCAAATTAGTAGGATTTTAGATGGAAAAGATTAAATTGTCAAAAGAGAGAACAATTGGTACAACGAATGAATATACTTTGACCCAATTGTAATGATAATTTGACAATACTAAAATATTACAACAATAGGAATATGGTTTGTTGGAAATTATGAACCAAAAAAAATGATGGAATTGAAAAGGGGTGAAAACATATTATAGGGGAGCTAAGATTGTTGTCACATTATATTGTTTTTCAAAGGTCCCATGTTTGAACTTCAACCATGTCATGTTTTTGCATATTATGGTATGTTAGAACCCAAAGAAGTCAAATGCAAAAAATAAAAAAATAAATTCACATGATGTGATGTTAAAATATATTTGTGCAGAAAAAATATATATCACATCTTACTTAAAAATGAAAATATTCAAAAAATGATTGAGATGATTTTTAATTTTTATGAAATTTGTAGTATCTATTAAATGTTGTGATTCCAAATGATTGGAATAAGTTTGTGAGTCATGTGAAGAGTTTGATAATTATCATATTACAAATGGTTTTTTTATGGTGATGAACATAAGTATGTGATAAATTAAAATTTTGAGAAACAATCACTTTCAAATGGAAGATGTCAAGAAATGTGAAATGGGCCATTTTTTACATTTTCATTTCAAACATTAATTAATTAATACCAAAACCTAGTGTAGTCTAAAAAAAAAGAACTCTATTATACTACATCATATACCATAGATATGTCCATTATTCCTTGAATTTAATCTTTGAAATTTATTTATTTTAAAAAGTTAAATATCATTAATTTTGTGAAAATTAAAATATAAAGTTCAAACACTAATAATGAAACCCAAAATTAAATGCAACACGTTATTGAAATGTATACTTTATGCACATGTCATGACACAATGCCAAAACATGGCATTTAAAACTACATTTACAATTACAAAATAGTCATAAATGCCATTAATTGCTAACATAGTCACAATCCTGACCACCATTGCAACTACAAAATATTATTTATATATTATATATCATATAAAATTTTGTATATAATATAATAATATAATTTATATAGTTATAATTTATCCATTTATATTAATATTTAAATAAAATTTCACATATAGATTTTACAAAATAATTATTCATTTAAATAATCTTGAATTATTTATATACAACCATATAAAAGTGGTTGTACCATATGAATGTCATATAGTCATTGTACATTCACTCAATCGACATACTCCAACATTCATTATAATTAATGTGATTAAACATTGGAGGGAACAAATTTAGATCCTTGGACCTATTCAAAATGGTTAAAAGCTTTTGTCATTCACCTAACACATTACATGTGAAATGATCTAGTCACATATAAGGTTTATCATGTTCTAATGTTTGAATGTAAATAAAAACACAAATTTTATTTTTTATTTTTTTCAATATTTACTGAAATGAAAATATGAATACGAATTATGGGTTTTATTGTTACTTTTTGTGAACTTGACAAGTAGATTGTAAGTAGATCTTCAAGATAATACATATTTTTATTTTATCTTGTTCACACCTTTATACATTTATATTTTTCAAAACCATTAATATGGAAATTTTCTATAATCAAATATATAGGATTTACATAAGAATAAAAAAAGTAACACATATATGAAAAATGTTTTAGATTTGATAAGAATCATTAATTGAACAAAAAAAACTTGAAATACAATAAGTAACAATCCTTTGCACATTATCACAATAATTCAATTCCCAATTCAATTAATTGCAAAATGCATTATACATCACTCATAAGGTTTAACTATTGATTGTTTAACATTTGATCCTAAATATGTAATAAAACATGGTTGAACATACAAAATAGTATTGAAAATTCATTCCAAAAAATAAGTTTATATTTACTTTTCCCAATATGTCACAATTTTTTTCAAGTAAACTCTATTATTTAAAAAAATAAATAGACTTAGGACAAATGCATAATATGAATTAACATTTATTTGTTTTAAATCCTACTACAAATAATTTATAATCATTTTTTAATGAAAGAAAAAAAAATCATTAATATGTCAATTTTTTTAATGATTTTAAAAACTAATTTAACAATATATCTTTGTTATAATGAACATGAGACAAGGGTGAGATCACAATTAAAGGAGCCAAAGGACTTGTTGATAGTCAATTTTTTATGTACCATGTCTACTTTGAAAATTTATCACATAGAACATTTAAATGATATAAATATACGATTTTTTACATTATGTTCATTTACTCATGAAGTTATCATCTTATGAATTTGAAATCATTTCATTGTGCTATGAAAGTCCTTTTGCATATGTAAAAGACTTGTTAATGGGTGTTGAAAACAGCAATAAATATGTACGTGTTTTTTGTTATTCAAATTTTCACCAAATGTTTTCAAATTTTGTATGAGCTTGAATATACTTCACAAGCAGTCGGCCATGTGCCTAATCATTTAAAAATATTTTTACATGATTGTATTGAAACATTTTTACATGATTGGTTAAAATGGTTTCAAACGTGCTTAATGATTAAAATAGTTCATAATTTATCATCATGGTTAAAAAAAAGTTGTACATTTGATTCTAATGTAAAGCATGATGTAAAAAAATCAATTATTTACTATGTTTTGGATCATATATAGTCTCAAATTTGATATCTAGTCATTATCCAACTTGAAAAGTTATTTTTAAAAATGCATTATTAACTAATACAAGAAGACCACATGTGCAATTTAGTCCTTGAAAAGGACTTAGACCTTGCCATGAGTGACTCCTTTTATTATGATTGCACCCACAAAGATATTATATGATAATATTGTTTTTTTGACTAAAAGAGCTAATATAATAAATCATGATGCATAATTTATTACAACAATTTTTAATGTGAATGAACATGAAAATGACATGAAAAAATCAATAAAATTATAATTTATAAACATTAAAATGTAATTAAAATTTTCCTACCTATTTTATAAGAAAATTTAAAAGTATGTCGTTGAATTATCCTACTACATTGATTTAAGATTTTAATATTGACTTGTTAAAAAAATCACAATCAATAATGTTACAAAGTTTTATGGACAAATATGATTTAAAACTTACTTATAGAGAAAATACAATTGTTTGTGATACATAAATAAATCATGTGTGGATTATGGAATACCAAATGTTTAGGTATTTTGGGAAGGTCACTTTTCTTGGTTGCAAACTCCACTTTGCTAATCATACTAGCCTAGTTTTTTTGGTCATGAGGCGCCAAGGGCTCTCCCTTCCCTTTTTTTTTCTTTTAACTTGATGGGTATTTGAAACTTGAAAGGAGCATTTTCAAATTCAAATGATCCCCTCAATTTTAAATATATATATTAAGAGCAAATTGAAAGGTTTTGATTTCAAATTTTCATTTTATTTTTCCTATTTTTGTGAATGATGTGGATTTGAAGTTAGTATCCTAATGGCATGGAAGTCCATCCATGAAAATTCATGAAGTTTTAGGATGAAATAAAATTTGTTCAAGAAATACAATTTCTAGTTTTATTACATTTATGAAATGTAGATGCCACATGTGAATTTAAATTGTTGAACTTGATTGGCATGTGCTAAACCTCCTTAGCATAACACTTTTTTTTTTTTCCCAAGGAGTATATAAAGGGATGTTTGGTTCATTGTTGAAGACCCATAGATGACCCTAGGATGTCTTAACAACTTTAACTGCATGGATGAACTTTTATCTACACGTCCCCCATTGAAAATCCATATATGATAATTCATGCATGTTCATCCATGGAATTTGGATGACTTTTGATGCAAAAAATTAAATTGTGAATAAACTACATTTCATGGAGGAACATAATTACAAATTGTATTTCTTGGATGAACTTCATTTCATCTTGAAATTTCATGAATTTTCATTGATGGCTTCCATCCCATTAGGATGGCTTCAAATCCACATGATTCACGAAATTGGATACAAAAGAAACTTGAAAAGATTGAAATCAAACCCTTTCTATTTCATCTCACTATGTTCAAAAAAATATTTAGGAGATAATTTGAATTTTGAAGGGGCATTTCTCAAGCTTCAAACACTCATCAAGTTAAAAAAAACAATGAAGAGAGAGAGAGGGAGAGGAAAATTGGGAGGTGGGGGGAGCATTAAGTAGCCCGAGGAAAAAAAGGGGGGTAGTTTGATTTTCTAGCACAAAAGTTTTGGCAAATTGGAAAAAAAAACATTTAGACCTTCTACAACCCAAATTTTTTAGAATTTGTGGGTAGTTTGAAACTCATTTAGCCAGTCCATAGTGAAGTAGATTTGACAATTTGGCAAAATAACAATGTAAAGTTGGCAACTTGGGAATGTAAACTTGACAATGTTGATTTGAAAATTCGGCAATGTGAAATTGGTAAATAGGAAAATTCAACTTGGGCAATACAAACTTTGAAATTTGGCAAAATGGAGTTGGCAAAGAGGAAAAGTGAATTTGACAAAATACTCAAGCATTTGGTATTCCTAATGGACCAATGCACTAATACAATAATGCCACCTTGGATCAATAAAAGCTTATTAGATAGATCATAAATCAATATATTTAGCATTTAAATTATCAAATGATGTTCCTCGAAATAATATAAAAAACATTTTATCATGCATATTAAATTTTCAATGATTTTACAACTGCAATAGACATCTATCTATGAAGGAAGGTTGTTTTTTTTTTGTTTTTCATGTTGAAATCTCCCAAACCACAATGCTTCTTGTCACATGCTTATCTATCTATAAAGCAAGGTGGTTTGTTTTGTAGTTATGAGATCCACTAAACCAGGATGTTTCAGATCATGTTCTTGGTGTATTTGGAAAGCTTTCAATGAGTAGAGGTGCATCATCTTGGTTCCATGGTGTTTGGACTTGAGGTACAAAAGTTCTTGAATATTGAATGATTTCTTCACTGAAAATTAAATTAAATTAAATCGTAGCTGAAATTTTTGGAGGAATTGGAATGTGCCTTTGATGTTGTTGGAAAGATCTTGATGAGCAGGATTTAATGGAATTTATTTGGTAAGATTTGGATTCAGAATGTGGGAGATATTGATTTTTACGTGATTTCTGCCACTGAAAATTTAAATAAATTCCAAAAAACCAGGTTTTGGAAGGAAAAATCAGTTGAGGACGTGGTAACACTTGGGCCAATGTACAGGTCACACTGGTACTATTGAAAAGCTCTTGATGAGTAGGGGTGCACCACGTATGGTTTGATAATGTTTTGACCTAGAGCGGAGAAATTATTGAATATTGAACAGAATTTTTATTGAAAATTCATTTGAATCAAAACAAAAAAAATTATACTGGAATTTGGGTGGGGGCACTCTTGCTATTGTTGGAAAGCTCTTAATGAGCAAGATTTAATGAAAGAAATTTGAATATTTTTAGACCTTAGGTGCAAGAGATATTGAATTTTGAGTAGTTTTTGTTATCGAAAATGCAATTAAATTGCCAAAAAATGGATTTGGAAGGAAAATTTAGTCACATAACTAGTTCACACTTGGGCCAAGGACACAGGCTACACTAGTTATATATCAGCTTGTCATGAATGGACATAATACTAGTATATCTTTTGATGTGAGTTGTGTAAGCCATTAGACCATCTCCAGCGGTGCTCAGTCTGTGATCCTGCACAGTAAAATTGGATGAAGAAAAGTCAAAATATGGCGGCTTCACTCAAGAAATTAGTTTCGACTCGGCAGAAGTGCACACTTTGCGGTGGCTGAAAAAGGGCGCAGCAGCAGCAACTCTGTGCACCTGCAGAAAATAGCGTAATAAATATGATCTGACTTCTAATGAATGTTTCTGATTGGCCCATCATAATGATTCGTCCAGGTGGTTTGCTATTACGAGATAGTAGTCCCCCCAACTATTTGCTCTCCCAGTCTGAGGTTCGTGGGTGTTGTTGGAAAAAAGTAAATAACTAAACTTGGATGTTAAGAAAAAGTTTGCAGGCTCTCACATACAGTACTGAGCACAGCTGGAGATGCTCTAAAAAAAATTGTGCTAAATGAAAGGAAAAAGTCTAACATCCAAATTCTAAATGCTCTATCTAAATGCTCAAAAGTTCCTCGCTTGTTCTCAAACCCTAACACTTAGAAAGGTGTACAAATGATAAAGAACATTTGTACATGTCCCATTGCTTAGGGTTTGGTGCATCCCCATCTATGTGTGCGTGTGTGTGTGTGTGTCTCTCTCTGTCTCTGTGTTTTCGAGGCCGGTGTACAATAACCCTCAGTGGTCAGCACTGTTGGCTGGACCTGCGGGCCGTGAGGAAGCGATGCAGAGTGGTATGAGCGGTGCATCCTCTGTCTATGGTAGGCCTTTCTGCCACTGATTCTTTGTTTTTCACTACCGAAATCTGCACATTTTGTTCATGAATTGCTTTGTGGCGGTTGATATATTGGGATTTACTCGAGATCTGTCATCTCTCTGTCTGTGTCTCTCTCCCTTCTCCGCGTGGGAACTTTCAAATCGGGCCGGGTGGGTGGACAGCTTTGAATTCAGATTCGAATTTTACAGATAACTGTTGAGAGTTCCGAGGAGCACTGTGCACGATGGAAAATAAGGATTTAGAATAGTAAATCTGGTTGCATGAACAAGAGCAAGAGCAAGATCAAGAGAAAAATTCTCCGGTTGCTGATTTCTAGAGAGTATTCTAGAATTTTGAATAGATTCAAAACAAAATGTTTGTTTGAGAAGACCCCAGTGTTGTTCATCTGTTTGTGCTCTGGCTACAGGCTTGCTCAATGCCCAGCCTTGTAGAGAAGGGGTTTCCTAAAATAAGTTATTCAATTCAGCATGTATTTTCTGATTTGCAGTTCTCATTTCACAACTGTGCAGATGGTGTGTCAGAAAGCTTAATCAATCTCTGTTGATAGAAGGGAAAATTAGGGTTTGGTTGGAAGGGTGCTTCATGAGACCTTTGTGTGATGAGAGTTAGGTTTTCAGTTAGGGCATGTCATCACATGATATCTGTCACTTGATGCTGAAACATGGTTTATTTTCAGTCTATGTGTGGGGGAGGGGAGACCTCGGACAACTGGGTGTCGGTGATGATAACAACCATAATTCTCCAACTCTGGTGGCCACCTTGGCAAACAAGAAAATAGTCCATGTTGCAGCTGGTGACTACCACACAGCATTTCTTACAAGTTGGTGATCCTCCTCACATTCCTAAACTGATGTGTGTATGTTTGACTTTGCCTTCTTGGACCTTAAAAGGAGTTCATAACATGGACATGTGTATAAAGAACCAGAAGATGGGTGTTTGTGACAGTCAATCTCCCTGTCTCTTTGTTTGGAGACCTTTTGACTCTGAGCTCCATCTTGCTAACAGGTCTAGTTCAGCTGACTTCTAGAAATGTTTTGTGGTTCCTACCAGTGAGCAGTGCCAAATTGGCATGTGGAAGAGGGGTGCTCCAGAAGAGTACTGATAATCATGTAGCAAGTTTCTCCATGCCTGTGATCATGCTTCTTGGACTTTTTACATGGTTAAGCCTGCATGCTGTCATTCTTTCTGAGGGATTAAATGGACCCACATTGCCATTCCATACAGATGGAAGTATGGACTATCCAATCATTTAGGAAGTCAATTCTGTCATGCTGTCACAATGCAAGTCTACTTTCTGTTGTTTTCTGTTCTCTTGTTTGTGTCTCATGAGCTCTACATGCACAAGGTATTGATGATATACGCTGTAGATTTGTACTGTATAACTCTATCCAAGTCTACAGAGGTGCCAAAGATTGTGCTGACAGCATTAGTTGTCTGGTCTGGACTGAAGTCTCTGAAACTTTTTTGGCGGGGTATTCTCTATGTGACAATGATGAGGTGTTTACCTGCCAGATGAAGGGGAGGTCTACACAACGGGTAGTAATGATGTGGGGCAATTGGGAGCAAAGGGGCGAGAAAGCCAGGTATCTCCTGTTCGAGTGGCTGCACTGGACACACACACCATCATCCACATAGCATGTGGACTCGCACACACAGTGGCTGTAACAGGTTAGTTTCACTCATAGACTCACTTTCAGACCACATCTACGTTACTCAGAATCAGCTCTGTTGCATTCTTCATGCATTTGGGAGTGAGCTAGTGCAAGAACATGAATTTTTGGATTTCTTTGGTTCCTAGTACTCCAGAACTTGTCCACTATTTTGCCACTTCTTTCAATCAATTCTCTGCAATTGAACCCCTCTTTCTCCCCATGGAGCACTTGCTGATTGTATTGTGCCTGTTGCTTTGATCCATACAGACACGGGTGCTCTGGCATCATGGGGTGATGCAGAGTTTGGACAACTGGGTGTGAAAGAAGCTGGGAGTCTGGTAGGTGGGATGCAGCCACGCATTGTGAAAGGATCCCGAGAATCTCACTTTTCACGTGTGGCAGCAGGTGGTTACCATACCCTGGCGCTGACAGGTACTGCTCCACCAGAACTCCTTTCTCCTTCTTCTTTTCTCTCCTCATGATTTTCCAAAACTCTAAGCTGGTGCCTGTGCTTGCAAACTGGCAGGATGCTTATTTTGGGCCTTTTCTTTGTTTCTTCTCTGCCTGGAAAACCAACTGACCATCTTTTGTATCTCCTCTTAATTCTTGTTCTTTGATTTTGCACATTTTGATGGAGTCTGTTGACTCACACAGGCAGCGGGGATGTGTACTCATTCGGGCAGGGCAGTTCTGGTGCCTTAGGGCATGGGGACACAGAGAGCTGTGTGACACCCATTCTTGTTGAGGCTCTGTGGGGTCTGGGTGTAGTACAGGTAGTCTCTTTCAGTGAGGTGATGACATGAATCAAGTTCATTACGTGTGAAAAGGATGTTGCTCCAGTTTGGTCAGTGTGTCAGGACTCATGAGTACGAGTGTTTGCTATGCAAAATATTCAAAATTACATTCTGAAGTTCTGGATCAATGACCATTTCTCATATGGTTTTGATTTTCCAGGTTGCATGTGGAGAAACTCATAGCTCAGCATTAACAGTAGATGGGCAGGTGAGTGTGGAACTTACTAGAGCCAGAAGTTGAATGCTTCTCCATTCACATTGATGGGGGCTTGAAAAGAGTGCAGTTGGACAACTGAATGTTTACAGAGCAGTTTGTTGCTGTACCGACACTTAATAAGATGACAAAATCCTGTTAGCCCTTTTCCTTCTGGGCTTGGCAGTCATTGCTTTAGTAACATGTTTGCAGGTATTCACCTGGGGACGAGGAAAATATGGTCAGCTTGGTCATGGAAGCACACAGAATGAAGCATTCCCTGTTTCAGTGACAGCATTAACAGATCAGATGATAGTCCAAATCATCTGCGGTGGGGATCACACCATGGCCATCAATGGAGATGGTGTGCTTTTCAGTGTAAGCTCTTCTTGTTTCCACTGACAAGTGTCTTTGAAAACTAGTTAGACACTAGTGGCCTTTCTAATGGGCCCCCTAAAGATGACATGTGAGTTTGCATGAATGCTTGGTCATTCTTGCTCATCCTCCTGCATTGTTTTGACAGTGGGGCCAAGGTCATTGGGGCCAAACTGGTGTTGATAGTAAAGAAGATGTACTGGCACCAAAACAAGTGACTGCACTTGAAGGCAAGCGTGTGAAGCAAGGCTCCGCTGGTGCTCGTCATTCCATCGTACTGACTGATGATGGTGAGATCTATGGATGGGGGGACAATGAGCAAGGCCAGCTTGGAGAGCTTGCAAGGTTTGGTCTGCAACTGCTCAGGATCTGTAATCCCTTTAGATGTCTATTGGAGGAATTCTGTGCTGAGTGCAGAACTGAATTCTGGAACTGTCTAATAACTAGTAACTGTAATGGTGAGCTACCTTTTCCAATTTCATTTTGCAGTGAGACCCAACTATCTCCCATGTTGCTTTGGGGATTCGAGGATGGCAAACGACCCCTCTTTGTGGTGGCAGGTGGTGAGCACACTGTGGTTGTATTTGACATGGTTCCAGGCGATTATTTGATTTCGGGACAGGAAAGGTTAGTGCATGTCAGATTTTCTGACCCAACAAAGCATTTTCCAGTCCTGTTTGCATCTGAAGGCTGGCCCAAGCAATTATTCAGTTGCACCTGCTGGTTGCATGATTCTGTTCTTTTTTGAGGTCATTTTGTGACTGACATGGCATCCACATTAACTGTCATGACCAGTTATAGCCTCCAAGAAGGAATGCCTATGGAGCTGGATGATGATGAAACATCTGGAAAAGCTGAAAGGATTGGATTTGGAAATGGACTTAAGCCACTTGCTTTGCCATCACTGGTGGATTTGGTCCAGGTGGTCACTTTGCTTTGGTTTTTGACTTTGGAAAGCCCTCATTTTGGTGACTTGCTGGAAGGACTATTCTTTCTGCAAATGATGCAAAACCTCTGATTCCTGAAACTTTGACAACTAGTGGAAAGAAAAAGAGGTTTTCAATAACTTGATTTATTAATCTCCCTTACAGAATGCCAAAGTCTCTCCACGAGGGCTTCCACATTTAGCCCATGCCTTGGAGGACACCTTCTCTTCAGTCAAATTTCTCACTCTTGCCTTCAAGCGACAGCATAGGAATGGAGAGATGAGAGGAGCAGCTGGTGTGTTTCCAGTTCAAATTCTGATGAATTGCATCCTCTATTGTTTCTCAACTTCATTTGCAAGTTGCCATAATTTGCTTGGGAGCCTGTTTGCTAGTATTTTGAGCTTGAACTATCCATGATTTGCAGGTGAAGAAATGGATGGACCAGGCTTAGATATAGAGATGGTGCGGAATATCTACCAAGGTATCTTGGAGCTATACAACCCAGAGGTATAATTCAATTGACACTTTTGGTGCTTGTTTATATAGAATGCTGAAGTGGTTATTAGAAACCCACTCAATGCATTGTTCTGCTTTGCTATAGTTCTGGTTGTCTCATGATGTAGGTTCTTGTGTGCTGCTGCTACCATCAATTTCAATGTGGCTACTGTTCTTAGTTTTATTGCCATTGAGCAGCTGACCCCCTTGTGTATAAACAGAAGCTCTTCCAGCAAGTATTCAGGACTTGGGCTGTTGTTGGAAGATCTTAAAAAGGTCAAATTGCAGCTTGTCAGAGCCTGTGGAAGGTCATTCATTGTTTGGTAATTTGGGGGCAGGTATTGCAAACACTCGGTGAAGCAATGGTTCGCCTATTTCAGGGCATTGAACAAAACATGGATCATGTCCCAGAAACACGATGGACAAGGGTAATACATCCCTTGGGTCACCTTTTTGCCCACATTGCGATATCGCACTGTGACTATCTGTTCATGTAGAAGAGAATCACCTCATCAAATCATTGGCTGCCTTTAGATGTACTTGTGGTGTGTTTTACTTTACATGCTTGTTTTCTAGGATGTCCTCACAACCCACAAGCGGGATTCCTTTCGTACCTGTTCACTATTGTGGCAATTTTTAAAGAAAATTTCACATAAGTCACATGTGTGCACTCCATTTTCAGACAAGTTTGTATGGTGTTATAGTCAATGTGACATGTGTGCTGACTGTGTTCTCAGGTACTCCTCATCGGGCTTCAAAGTCCTCTTATAGGAGAGAGAGGGTGAGTGGTGTTTTTCTGCCCAGAAATAGTCAGTGTCTGTGTCTCTATCCTGACAAGTTGACATTGAGTTATCTTACAATCTGTATACCTTACTGCAGACTTGGAGATTTGATATCAGCTCGACTATTTGCAGTCTTTGTCCGGATGTCTTTAACTGCTGAAAGGGTAACACTTCCTAGTGGCTTATCTTTCTTCTTGGTTGCTTGATTTTGAATCACAGATTTTTCGAGATGTTTCTGGGGCTTGGTTTGCCTTGTGGGCTTGCAGACATGGGTTCTTTGTGAGATCTTTCTGAAGATCTGGATGAGGAAGAATGATGAGGGAAATGGGTGCTGGAAATCTGTTTGTGTCCTGCAGAAAATTGGGCGATGGTTGAGCACATATCCTCAGGATATTTTTGGAGGAAGGTTTGTAAGGGGAGTACAAAGATACATTTCAAATAGGTGAGCAGACCCAACTGTGCCAAGCATCATCAAAAACACTGTTCTGCCCTGTGATTGTGTTTTTATGTTGGTATTGTCAGTGTTGTTTGTTGATCTCAGTGAAAGTAACTTCCTTTTTCCCCTAACGGAATTGTTACTTCAATCAGAGGAACACATTTGTTGAGTGGCCGAGGAGGCATTTCTCCAGATGTTTTTGCAGCAATTAAGGTAAAAATTCAGTTATAATTCACAGGTCTGTTCTCTTGATTTGTTCAAGTTTGACTGCCTCAAGCTAGCAGAGGATTTCAAGTGAAAGGAGATTTTTTAAAGATTCTCTGGCCAGAATGCTTTGTAGGTGTTGTTGCTACTGTTTGAAGTGGACAAAAAGGAAAACTTGATTCCATATTCTGAATTCTACAATAATGCCATCAGTGAGTATGCAAGCCTTGAGGTGGGTTTTTTTCTTGCTTTCAGATGTAAAGTTGGTGTGTGATGTGCTTCCTATGACACAGTAGTTGTCATCTGAGAAAGTTGCAATTAGATATGCCAAAGGTTCCTTTGACACATGCATGTGTCTAATCTGAAACTCCCCTACAGTATTCTGAACTTATCTACATTGTTATGTGTTATTAGAGCACATGGTACTGGAGCTGAGGAACAACAGTAATGTTATTTGCAGGAGGACTACATAAGGTGGAGAAAGGGTTACCAGGAAAAGGATCCCCGGATTGTCTCATTTTGTCAGGTATTCTAGAGTTTGCAGTACAGTGAAGGTGGCTTGAGATGGAATGTAGACAATTTTATTGCTGCAATGCCTAGGTTTCTGCGCTTTTGTATTCATGATTGATAGCTGTGAATGCCAATTCTTTGTGTTTAATATCTTGGTCATTTTTGTTCACAGAATATTGATCTAATATTAACTCCTATTTTATAAGGTTTCATTCCTGATGGCAGCAATATCACCCACTGTACTGAATCCTTTCTTCATGTATCAGGTGGATCAGTGATTCTCTCTTGTTCAGATTCTTATCATGAATAGACAGAAGCACACTAACTTTTCTGAAGGTGTTCTTGACTATATGCAGGTCCCTTTTATTTTGACTGTAGATGCAAAAGGCAAGGTTTTGCAGGTGCTAATGACTTTTGGTTGAGCTCTTGTTGCCCCCTTTTATGTCTTCCTGACTTCACTTTTCTGTTGCAGGTTGTGAACATTGACTTTCTCTGACTTTTGATGCAGGTAGAGGCAGACATTGAGAAAAGACGAATGGTGCTGCGAACTTCAATTGTGGCACAATTTTACGGAAATCCTGATGAGAGCCCCTATTTAATCCTTGCTGTATGTCTCTGCTTTCTTCTTTGCTGAATCCCTGAAGCTTTATTGATCTACAAAGCATGCACTGGCCATTGTTATTTATTTTTTTGAATTGTCTGACATGTTTCATTTGAATTTCTGTCAATCTGCAGGTGCGACGCAGTAATTTGGTCCAGGACAGTCTGCACCAGCTAGCAGAGCAACAACCCTATCTGAAGAAACCCCTGAAGGTCTACTTTTTTTTCTTTTATGTTCTTTTTGGAGAAGGGGTTACATTGTTCCATACTATGCAAATGAGAATATTTGCACTGACAGTTCTGTTACTGTTAGTCTTCATGGCACAATTTGGATCAAACCACCCGTGTTAGTCGTGGTGTATTCTCAGAGCTATTCTGTGCATAGCATCTCTCAGGAGCAAGTGAAAGCATGGGTTGTACATAAAGATGATTCCAGCATTATTTGCAGGTTGTGTTTGTGGGAGAGGCTGGGGTGGATGAGGGAGGTGTCACCAAGGAATTCTTTCAACTCCTGACACGTGAACTCTTCAATGTTAGTTATGGTGAGTGTTCTGTAGAGTTTTGATACACAGTATTGTATAGTATATCTTCACCCATCCACCTGCCTTCACCCATATGTCAAGGACACATTGATATCTTTCTGCATGTTTCTTTATGGTTGGCACTTGTCTGCAGGAATGTTTATCTACAGTGAAGAGTACCGTACTTTCTGGTTCAACCACAACTCAATGGAGTCAGAGCAGGAATTTCATTTGGTCAGTCTATCTCCTCCTTAGGAAATGTTAACCATCTAGAAGCCTCTGCATGTCTTAACCTGATAGCCTAGGGTTCTCTGCAGGAAGAAAGCTCAATCCTGCTTCAAAATTGTGGGACCTTGCTAAGTAAGCATCAGTAGGAATTAAACCAGCATATTGTCTTGGTCTTCTAAACATGCTGAATAAGGGCCATTTGAATTACAGCTAGCTAGGAAAAAAACTTAATGGAGAGGCTACACAATTGAATTCCAAGAGTTTTGAGATTATCTGTAATGGAAGTTGGTTCTGGCAGATGGGGAGCATCTTGGGCCTAGCGATCTATAATGGTGTCATTCTGGACATTCATTTCCCTTTGGTGAAATCTCTTTCCTCTCTTGAAACTCTCCACACCATAGTACTGGGTGTCAAGTGGCTTGTTTCTGAGAGTGATACTTCTTTGTTCTGATGTTGAACACTTGTGATTCTTACAAATTTGGCAGATGCTTGACCTCTTTCAGTATTTAGCAGTATTGAAGCTGAATTGTTAATGAGAAACCCTTCACATGACTGCAGTGCAAGGTGGTTACTAACATGACTTTTGGCTAGAGACAGGTGGTTTACAAGAAATTGATGAAGGAACCGTTGCATCTTAGTGATCTGAAATCACTTGACCCACAATTGGGTAGAGGTTTGGATCAGCTTCTTGAATTTGAAGGGAATGTGGCTGATACATTTAGCCTCAATTTCCAGGTTTTCCTGCCACTCCTTCCTCCAGATCTCAGGTGACAGATAAAAGAATTTTACACAACTTAATGAATGGGCTTTTGTCTGCTTTAGGGTGCTGCTATATGACCCAAGATCTTTTTTCATGGCCTAAATTTGTCTACCAACAGGTAACTTATGACTTCTTTGGTGAGACGAAGACACATGATCTTATTCCTGGTGGAGGAGACATACCTGTGACAAATGAAAATAGGGAGAGGTACATATCCCTTTGTTTTCATGTTGTGGTCAAAGATCTGTTTTGAATTGATTGATTGATGTGAACAAGGTGCCATATTGGTGTGGCTAGATTTTCCTGCAGCTGTTATAGAACCTTGTGGATTGGCTTAACTTGCATGTAGAACTGAACTTCGGCATAGCATCCTAACTCGCAAGCTCTGCACCACTGTCTATGTCTCAAACCAGCATCCTAATTCAGTGCCTTATGCTTTCAACATTTCAGATATGTCAACTTGTATGTCAAGTATGTGCTAGAAGATTCGGTTGAGAAACAGTATGAGGCCTTTTATCGAGGCTTCATCCAGGTCCATCCTCTCACAATCTGACTGCTGCAAGTTTACTGCTGATTTTTTTGTCCCTGTGCCAGAGAATATAGAATATACAACAGTTTGCCGTAGACTATGTTGAGTCTGAGTGAAGTGCGCGGAAGCATGTTAAGGCTGAATTTTGAAATAAGAGAGATATGAGTTCTGGTACAGGTTTGTGGAGGCCCTGCACTGAGCCTTTTCCGCCATGAGGAGCTTGAGCTGCTTGTTTGTGGACTTCATCACTATGACTTCGATGTAATGTTTCAGTTTACCTCCATGTGTGTTGAATCTTTGTCTTATACAATGCTGATTAGACTCTCAAATCTCTTTGCTGTTATTATGTTGTCTTAGAATTTGATATAGTCTTTCCCTTCAAAGGTTTGTCAATTGCAGTCAATGTTTCAAAGCTTTGAACACGGTCTTGTATCATCCCTATTAGAGCATGTAAGCTTTGTGGTTGTTTCTTGGTATTGAAATATTAGACATCCATTTCAACATCTGGTTTAAGACAAGGATTTGAAGCTTTTTTCTCATAGAACATTGTATGTTGTGCAGGCACTGGAGCGGGTGACATCTTATCAAAATGGGTTTACAAAGGACAGCCAAGTTATTCGTTGGTTTTGGGAGTTGGTAAGCCACGACACCTTGGTATTCATGATCACCAAGCTCCTTGCCTCAGGCTTGATGAATGCAGAAGCATGTGTATCCTTGAACCTCCATTTTCCTCATTTCCTATTGCACTTCTGATGTCAGGGAGTTGTGGACCACTGTGCACTTCTCAATAAAATTAGAACTAACATTTTCATCATGAATTTTGCAGGTTAGAGCCATGAATACTGAGGAGCGAAAGCAACTGCTATTTTTCACCACTGGAAATGACCGTGCTCCTGTAGGAGGGCTTGCTACACTCAGATTTATTATTCAACAGAATGGTGAAGATACAGAAAGGTAAATGTGGTTAAATTTTGTAGGGAACATATTTACTGCTCTTTCAATTCTGGTGGATGCCTTCTCTCTGTGTGAACTGGTCAAGTTTTGACTTCTGGATGTCAGGAAGACTATATCTCCCAGTTGTTGTGTCCTACTCAGCAGGAGTGAGTATCAATGCTTGTTGGCTCCCACTTGTCAGAAGTCATCCTCCGGCATTGCTGGTCTTGAAAGGGGTCTTTGCTTGTGAGTAACAAATGGTCTCAGATTCTCTCCTGTTACATGATTGCTTGGCTGTGTGTGGAATTTGTGTAGATTGCCAACGGCCCACACATGCTTCAATGTACTAATGCTGCCTGATTACAGCTCCAAGTCAAAACTTGAAAATCGGTTAAAACTTGCTATAGCAAACTCAACTGGGTTTGGGCTACAGTAGACAAATTTCATTTTGCCACATCCTCTCCATGCTGATTGGTGATGATTGTGTGAATGTCCCTTTTCACTCCATGAGGGCTTCAAAATTGTCTTCTTTGCTGGAGGTGCACCAGTTTGAATCAGGATGTGGCGTCAGCAAGCAATAAACATGGATTGTCCATGTGAAGGTGTCGGTAACTGTCTTTTAAGTTTCAGCTACACTATATGTGTAGAAATAGTGATACATGTTCAATTATGAAGATTCCACAATTCTTATATGTGCCTCAGGTTTCAGCTATGGTGTATGTCTGTAAAGAAAAGAAACCTAGTGTTTCCATGATGATCTTTATGTGAATAAACTTCTTGGATTGGTTTTCAGCAATCTTGCCTCACTGGATTTATGTTCAATCTGGGTCTTCTTCACCAATCACTGTATATACAGATCTCTGTCCTATGAAGACTTGTGGAGGGGATGACTTCACTGTCAAAGATGATGAAGAATTGAGAGCAAACTACACAACAATTATCCTCAGGTCTTGGATTGCAATCTCTAGTGACTTGATGCTTGACCCACAATTAATGTACATAAAATGATGAATATAATACATGTGGCTCGACTTCAGCTCTCACTTTCTTGTACTGATCAGAATGTTTTTTATTAATTTAGACTGGTTTTGTTCTATGGACACCACACACCCATGTACTACACTTGGCTGTGGAATCAATCAACAATGGCCCTTCAAGGGAAACCATTTTGGAACACAATTGAAACTTGTTTTGGCCTTTTTGGGTGGGTGTTTCCAAATGTCCACAGGCTGTACAGTTACAGAACGAGAGAATTCTCCCTTAGGATATTATTACCAAACCTCAAGTTCTGAAGACTTACATGAGTTCCAACCTGCACATTGGCCACTTGAACCACAAAATTAACATTGGACTAAGGTTAGCTTTGACTGATCTCATAAACTGATCTCTTATTATTAACTGAAAATATGGTTTGAGATCTCATAATGACAGAAAACTTGGAAGGCCCAAAAACTTATACAAAATGGAATCTAATTGCAACATATTGTGGTGCATATCCTTGAACCACAAAAGGTGCACAAATTGTATCTCAAGAGGTAATTTGCAATGAAAAGTATTTGTGAACAGAATAGTGCTCTTCATGCAAGCAGACAGTTGATTAGTTTCCTACCCAAAACAGTTTGACACAATATCTGGTATTGCTATTAAGGGTTATGACACTCTTTCGGATCTCTACTGTGTTTTTGCAGCACGATTATCTTGAAATGCCACCCATCCCAAGACTATTTTTCACCCAGGGGTGCTTTGCTCTTATTTCAATTGTACACTATATCTGAGCTGTGTATGCAAAGAACTGGCATTCTTTTTCTGTTGTTACCTGAGGTACCAAGTGCCAAGGCATCTTATGCTATGTGATAGTCATCTGGTACCTTTTTCCTTTTATGAGTAATTCTTTATCTTTGGAAGCATATAGATAGATAGCAAAGGAATACTTGTCTTCAGATAGGAGAAAGCTAGGCCCCTTGGCCCTTGGGGGAAGGGGGTTTATTAGCACCTGCAAACTTCCTTGGGTTTTTACTATGTAGCACCTTTCTTGTGACAAGTATTCACCCAGTTCAATTTGCATCTGAAAACATGACACAGATCCCGGGACGGAACAGCCCACAGCCCACCATAGTGCATTCAAGCAATGACTACAAGGTAGCCTGAAATCTTTACATGACTCTCCCCTAGGATTTGAAGTTCAGTGCTACTTCCCTATGAATTCTGAAGATTCCTGTAAGAGATTGGATTGCATGAAATCAACTGCAATGTGTGGATTAATCTTGTTATATGATAGTTAACACTGATGAGCCTTCTTAAGACTTGCTGAGAATGATGGGTTCCATGCATGATAGAAGGATCAGTTTGTTTGAGGTGCCATTGAAGGATATTGGCATGCACAAATTTTTTTTTTGGCTGATTCTGTTTCAGCACCTCACCACTGTGTTCAATGCTCTCCAGATCAGTGGTTGAAATATTATTGAATTTTCCTTGCAAATGACCTTGTGAGGCATCATTTTCTAAATTTTCAAATTCAATGTATGTAGCAGGACACCAGTTCTGTTGTTGACCTCTTTGAGAACTGGGTGTTGCAGTATAACATGGTCACAAAGACATGCACCATGCTGACAAGCATTTGCACTCTCAAGTGGAAGTTCCAAAAAGGATAAAGGTCATGATAAACACGTTGCAA
>Ga0116227_10005391_pt1 | contig 26950 bp, 9 predicted proteins | sample S1TSphgellanicum_FD_89693 | JGI IMG/M metagenome (GOLD analysis project Ga0116227, IMG submission 89693) | Host-associated microbial communities from peat moss isolated from Minnesota, USA - S1T2_Fb - Sphagnum magellanicum MG | ecosystem: Host-associated > Plants > Peat moss > Unclassified...
CGGCGACCTTCAAAACCTTTCTGTTCCGCTTTTGCTCCCCCCCTCCAAAAAAATATCACAAAAAATTGAACCGAACAAAAAAAAAAAAAAGGGTGCCTTATAAGGATTTGAACACAAGCAAGCCCACCCCCTTCGACACTTAATTTTGCTACCACACAATCAAACGACTACTCCTCTCCTCCCCTTCCTCCACTACTCTTTTTCTTTTCTTACAAGCTATTATTATTCCTGGCAATGCTCGAACTCCCAAACTTACAAGAATGATTTCTTCTACTAGTTGAACTCAATACTTCGGGCACCCAAAACTCGTGCTTACTAGCAAACGACGACGAAAAACAGAGCAGCACAGAAGCTGTTTTGCGTAAATCCTTCTTCTACCACGGATGCTGCTTCGCGTGGCCTGCTCTAGAGAGAGAGAGAGAGAGAGAGAGGAGAGCGACGAAGGCGGAGGAAAAACGACTTGCGCAGACCAGCAAACAATATGCACACGGACCGGACGATTTCCAATTCTGAATTGTATGTAACCGAATCTGGAACGTTCGAATCAAGATCGAACGGTTGAAAAGGTCGCGGACTTACTACGCAACTTTTCGCGGTCAGGTCGTACAGGGTTACCGAACGAACCCATAAACTCACAAAATGTTTCCAACAAGGTTTTACTTGTATAATAGCGCGGTCGGGAGGAGGGCCCTTCCTTGGCCGTCGGAACGAACAACTGGCTGCCCAGCTGGGAAGGACCGACCCAGTGTTGTTGTTGTTGTTGTTTTCCGGGTATTATCGGTTTTCAACACAACATCTGGTGGTCCCAGGTTTCTTTTTTCTTTTTTCTTTTAATTCTTATTTAATAAATAAATTTGTAATCTATATAAGTATTATTTTATTTTATTATTTTTTTTATTTTTTTATTTACCCTTCCAGGTAAGTTTCTGACTATTTAAAAAGAATGTGCCACAACCTTCAGACCAATTCAATTTACTTTCCTCTGCTCAAGATGGTTCTCAATTATAAATAAATAAATAAAGGAAAAACACTGGGTGCAGCACGGGAACAAGAGAACAAAAAAAAAAGAAAGGATCAAAGTCTAAACAAAAGACCACACCCCCAAAGGGTTTAGGGATTTTGAAGTGGATGTGGTTTCAAGCGTGGTTCAAGTTTTATTTAGGGTTACAATTCCAAAAACAAATTGCTAATTTGATTCAAATTATTGACATGGATTCTTTTTTATCCAACTTTCCTATGCATCGCATACATCATCATTCCTATAATTTACATAAAGATAGTAACAAATTCAAAGTTCCCTTTCCACTTTGAGATGGGTGTTTGTTCATAAATTAAGTTTGGTAGGGTTTGATCAATTGAATTACATGTTTTGAAACAAATAAGATTTATGTAAATTGTCACATTTTGTAGTAGTTTACAAACAATGCACAAGTATGTTTCTAACTTCAATTAAAAAATGAGGAAGAAGTTCTAAGCTTAAAGTCTAACATGTCATGATAATGGTCCAGGCCTCCTAAAAGGTGGCATTTGCCACCATGTGCCACATTTAACTTAAAAGTGGCACATCGTGCAAATTAAAGGTGGTATCCATGTGTAATGTGTATTAATACAACTCAAATTTTGGTCAAGCGATCGTGCTACTTGGTCACAAATATGCCTTCGAGCACAAGGTTGGTCAATGACTTCCGATTCAAGGTCTTCTCCCATTTCAGAATGGAAAAATCCAATTTGACTGAAGTGGTATTCGCGAATGACGTTTTTAAACAAGATGAGAAGCAGTGAAGAGCCTTCCCTTCATCGAGTCCCAGGTGCAGTTGAAGATTGTCGTGTGATCTTATGCATCGATGTTCTACTTCAATTCAATTTCGATTCCGTAGTCCTTAACCAACTTCATGTGATCTCGTTCCACATCCTCAATTTCACCAGGTGACCATAACCTTGACAAATGGGTGTGACGTGGATCCAAGATGTTATGAATGAAATCCCTTGGACGCAAATGAACAAGCTGGGCAGGCATTACCGGCAACGCCTCCGTCATGGTGGCCTCATTGTTGGAATCTCGCTCAGCTTGGACCTGACACAACTCATTGACCAAGGTGATAGAGAAAACCGCAATGTTGTGAATCAATGCATCTTGATTTTCAACAGATAGAGCACTAAACACGTCACGAGCCCAACTACCTTAATCCTCAATATGTCCTTTGATGGAAGCGATCGTCATTCACCATTCATTGACCTTGATGTATGCGTTCTGGTCTAGCTCGTTGTAGGATGTGTCCATGTTGTCATGGTAGATGGAGATGGCGATATAGATATTGTTAACGAGCACCTTGATTTATGTCATTTGTTGAAACATCACTAGGTCCCGGCATTGTAGCTTGGTAAACGTGATCTACATCGTTTCGAACAATGGGGCAACCGCAACGCATAGGATCCACCACGCTGGTGACAAAGCTTAGATTAGTTACTTCTCCTCGATGTACCGCAACAATTGGCGACGATGATGGAAAAACCATTTGAGCATCTTCCCAAACACCACCCACCGCGTTGTGTCTTTGCGACATTTTGTGCCATCCATTTTTGTGATCAGGTTTAGTTGGGCACGTAGGTGGACCGAAAAAGCATGTGTAATCTTGTAGAACAAGCCATCCATCATCGCCTTCGTGACCTTCTTAATGACAATATCCATTTGATGAGGAGCGTACCACACACGCATTATATTATTGGTCGCCTCCTTTTCAAGTAGTGTCACAAGGCCACCATGGCGACCAATCATAGTGTTATCGCCGTTGCTACTGACCGAGATCAATTTGTCATGCCACATTGGAAATAAGACATCCAGTATTTTCACAATCAACGCCAAGATGTTGATTGCAATATGACGCCCATAAAACGAGACAATCACAAGATGCAGGTTGTGGAGGACACCATTAACGCCCACTCAAATGCGAATGTCAAAGTATGAAGACTCATAGTGGGTGGAACCGTCGCCCACAATGGAGAATGCAAAAACATGTGGTTGGGATAGGATCTTGAAAATCATCTGTAGATCGACAACAACAAGGACACGAACGAACTAGGAGACCATGTGATCGTTCAATCCCATCAATTTGGGATTCTTCATTTGGACGCGATGTTATTCAATAACGACAATTATCTGCCGAAAGGAGAAACCGGAGGATGTGTGATTGATCATTAATTAGAAGCACAGAGGATTTTTGATGGTCACAGAATACATCGCACCACCTTCATCAAGTTAAAAGAACCTCATTATGTTCACCTTCAAGATGGGCCGATCGTCCCCATCCACAGCATCATCATTAGGGTGGAAGTAGAGGTCCTAATCAACTCATCAACTATCTTGGATGCGATCATCATCTCTAGGACATCATTGGTCGTGCAAAAAAACTGATTGATAGTGGCTTCTTTTGTTAGTCGAAGAACATCTACTTCTCAGCTTTAAATATGCCTTGATATTCGAACCATCCTTCCGCATGCTATTTTTTGAAATGCTTGCGATAAAATTCGGGGCGGTAAGGTGGCGTAAAGAAGCAAATAGATTCTATTCGCATGCGCTTACAATCGATGTCATCACCACTTCGACCACCATAAATGCATAAATTGCAGTGAACACACGACACCGCCTTCTTCACATCGTGCCCCATGATTGTAAGTCCATATTCTAAGCAATGGGAAAGTTAGATCGGTGTCATACACTTCGCTAACATCTTTAGACACAACAAATACACACATCAACTGCCACAAACACACAAACACACCACAAATGCCTCTGCAAAAAAAACTTAAAAGTGGCACCCATGCAACCTTAGAAGTGACACAAGGTGACATTGTGATATGTTGTTGCCACTTTTTAGGAGGCATGTGATAATCCCTAAGCTCAAGGTTTAACATTCTGTGATCATCATTCTTATCATCTTCAGTTATCACTTTTTTTATTCAAGGTTGTAATTAAATGTGTTTTCATTTTTGCAAAATATTCTTTACAGAGGATTTTCAAGTATAATGAACTATGGACACATAAGAAATTCAACCAACAAACTTGCATAAATAACCAAAACCCAAAACAAATGTCAAGTTTTACAATTTCCACACAATATTTTAATGAACTTCAACAATATCATAGAAACAACCAATGCCCAAGAAAAAACTAAGTTTTTAACTATCAACTTCAAAGGTTTTAAACATCAACACCCATCAATTGCTCCACATGACAAAATAAAGAAACACAAACTTTATACATGCCCATGATGAAATTAAAGAAACACAAACTAACCCCAAATAACAAAATCAAAATTTCAAACTCACATGTACATTGGTAGCAATGGTTGAATTTTAAAACTCAATTTTACCAAGATTTGTAAAACATGAAAACAAATTTTCAAAAAACTTAAACTTGTTGCACATGACATAATCAAAAGATGCAAATTGACCATGATTAAACAAATTTTAAAAACACAAACTTATCAAGAATGACACAATTTTAAAATTTTTAACTTATTGCAAATGTTACACAAGACAAAATCATTAAACTCAAACAACACAACCTTATTTCAACTAATGCACATGACAAACCATACACATAGTTTCATCAAATAATGTATTGTCAAGAACACAAATAAGCACAAGAACAAAGGCTAAAGGAAAGGTTTTAATTTAACTTTCAAATAAGAAACAAAACAAGAATATGTGATTCAAAAATAAAAACATAAAAATTATGAACAAAAACATGAGATATGCAAAACAAACGTGAAAAAAAATATTTATTATCTTAACATATGTAAACATAAACATGAAAAGAACATGACTTGAAGCTATGGTGTTAGATTATGCTTAATGTTGGTGTTGAATAGACTAAAGGAAATGAGGGGTCGTACTTCTATTTATACCCCTTTGGGCACCTAGTTCAAAAAAACTTCCAAAGAGGTTTCTATATGTGCGTTGAATAAAAAAGTTCCTTGAGAACCTTCCTAACTGTAAGTCAACTATAAATTAACTAGGATTTAACTAAAAATCAATTGAGAATTAATTAAAATTAATTATAACTTAACTAAATGTTAACTAATAATCAACTTAAAGTTTAACCGAGACTTAACTCAAAGTTGACTACAAGTTAACTAAGAGTTAATTCAAACTTATTTAGAATTTAACTATAAATAAACTAAAATTTAACTATAAGTTAATTAAAAATGAACTAAAATTAAACAAAAAGTTGAATACAAGTTGAATAGAAGTCATGGGTGAACATTCAAAAGAATGAACCCCATGGCATTAGCATTTGTGACACCTACACATGAGAATTTAATCAAAAGTGACAAAACTAACAACCAATTTTCAAATGACAACACATAGCACAAACACAACATACCTAACCTCAACCAAAAAAAAAAACACAATAAAACAAATTCATATTTCCCAATCGTGTCTAAAGACCATAAGATTATTCATAATCATGTTCAATTTATTGCTATAATATTTTTAAAAATAAAGGAAAAAATTCCAATGCAAATACCTTTGAGTTGATGTTGCACAACCAAAAATTCATATATATGATTTTATTTAGCCTTTACTTTAATTCCAAACACAAACCCACCATCAAAACATTTGTACATGAATTAATTAAATACATGCACATGAAATTTTTCAAATAATCAAAATATAACGAATATAATTACATGCACAAATGAAAATAAGTCATAAACTATTTCAAAAGGCCTCGTTCCTCAATTAGCTTATTAAAATGAAAACAAAGTGAGGTGGATACTCTGGTTTAGATTATGAAATTGTTAATATTTTTTTTATCTATAGGTGGGCCCAAGCATGAAAAAATGAACCAAAAATGTTCATTGCACCAAAACAAAAAAGTAAACAAAAAGTAATTTTGGGCCAAGGGCAAGGGAAGAAAGACATGATTTATTTGAAACTTCAAAATAAAGTACAACTAATTTTATAAGGGAAGTGAACTCTCTCCCTGATGCTTAGAGGTTAAGTTGTTTATTTGAATAGCCATTATTTTTTATCATCTTCCTTCCCTCTTATGTTCAATAACACATACGTTGAACAAAGATGGTGAAAATGAAAGTTCACAAAACATTTTGTTGCCCACATGTTCATGGTGAATTGCAAACTTTTTGTTGCATATTTCTTTCAAGTTTGGACATGGTTGTTAGCGTGTGTTTAATTTTATTACATTATTGGAGGGAAATTTGAAAAATGTTTTTTAAGTGCCGAAAAGATACAAATGACAAAATTTTCAATACCATACCAAGTGTATTTAAGTCTATGTGCTAAAGTAGTGTTCAAAATTTGAAGGTTTTTTAGGTTAAAAACCTCAAGAAATGTGAGAAAATTTGTATTTTATATCAAGCTTTCGAGTTTTTTGTGTGTTCATGTTCATGTAATGAATATAGAGAATGATTGATGTAATTGGATAGGTGCAATGAAGGCACTTTGGTATTGTGTTTGTAGTTTCTTTTGCATTTTTTAAACAATACCAATATGCATAATGCCTATGAAATGTGAGTCAAGAACCCTTGACTCCATTTGATGGAAATATTTGAGAATTTAAATTTGTTTCAAAATGATATAGGCAAAAACTTGAATAGGCAAGTCAAAGTTGTGGTCATGCAAATTGGACTTTAAATGATTTTGCAAACAATTTGAACTTCACTATTATAGGTATAAATCATTGTAAAGATATTATTTATCATCTTTCAAGAAGACTTGGTGTTTATGTTTGGTTCAAGAAACCCAATAGAACGAATGGAAGGTCAAAATGAATGAACACCCCTTTGTACATGAATTTGCATCCTTGTAAATCTTCTATATGGAGGTCTATGCACTCCCACTACCCAACAAGGACTATTTGGCATTTTCTTGAAAGGTTGGCTAACATATTGGAAGAAAAAGGTTGTTAACTAAACATGTTACACATTTGACACCATAGAGGAACAAATGAAAGGGGTCAAGAGCTCAATGCAACCATTAGTGTTAGCTTCAAAAGGGAACATTGTTTTGATTTCTTACAAACACAATAGTTGAATTTCCCAAGATAATTTGAACTATGTTGAAACCAACAATTATTTTGTGATGGACAAACTTAACCATTTAAAAGTTAACCTTCCATAATAACTTTCAGTTGTGAAAGGTTTGTTAAAATTTGCTAAGGCCAAGGAAAAAAAATTTGTCCATCCAAAGAAAAAATGCAAAAGGAAAAATGAAAGCTTAAAGGCCAGAAACTATTATTGACATCCAACTTGTTGGATTGAAAGAAGGAATGTGACAAGGATCTAAAGAAATTGAAATTTTGGAACATATATTATTTGATTTTTAGGACTTGAAGTGAATGTTTGTGGGGCTTCAAATCCACCCATTGGCCTTTAATCTCAAGCAACATAAAAGCTTAAAAAGATAGAGCAAGATCATGAGCTCCAACATTACATGATGAACTATTGTGCATGTCACATTCAAGAAGGTGAAAAGGATTATAAGGTGGAATTTCAATAATTGGGAAACATTTCCTTATAATTTGAAATTTTGGGCCATCAAATAAATCATAGCAAGATATGGATATAAGATCTTTTAGATCAAATCCACAAATCTAATGTCTAATGTGTTAAGAGTTAGCAATGCACCCCTCCCCATAAAAGACCTTATCAACATGCCAACATGGAAATCAAACATGATTATGGTGATGGCTTGTCCTATATGTGATTTTCTTTATGAGGATAATGACATTGTAATGACATCTAGTGGATGAACTTATCATTTTTTTTTCATTACAATATGTATAAAATCAAAGTTTGATGCATGTGCAAGGCTCACTTGTGGGAAGGTATTGTCCAACCTTTGGATCACCAATGTTGGGTTCAAGTATATTAAGGTTCCAATAAGGAGGATTAAGGTTGAGAAAGGATGTTCTTGAAGGCATGTTAATAATGCAACCAAAAAAAATTAGGGTTCAACTTTAGTCATAAGTTGTAAAAATTTTGACATTTTGTTTTGCCTTGTGAATTTGTAACCATATCTTATCTTTGAACTCCATAGTATGACTAGTATGCCCCTTTGAATAATATGTCCAAGTAGGTACAAAACTAACTTCTAATGAATCATTTCATGTAGTTTTCCCCTTGCTACACTATAAATTGATATTTGGAAATGACCATTAAATTGTTTAATAATTGGAAGTATAAAACAACCCTACAACATCCAAGCCATGTGTAAATTAATAGAGTATTGTACCCCAATTGTTCATGTGGTATAAATGTACCCACTAATAGAATTTTTTTTTTGTACTTTCCAAAATAATGACCAAATGCAAACATTATGCAAGAAGGTCACTAAGTACAAATTTTAAATGACCAATTATGTAAGTGTTGTGGAAAAAGGTGGTCAATTAGATTTCACCAAAAGTAAAGTATGCCAAAAACCATGAAGTAGACCTTACATTAAAGTTTTGAAAATGAAGTATGTAATTATTTGTCAAGTATGTGTTAAGTAAATTTCAACAATAATTAAGGATTCAAGTACAAATGTTTCAATAAAAATAGAAATGATTAATATGCATGTACTTACCAACTATTTCTTGAATTAGAATTTCAGCAAATAAAATGTTTGACTATTAATGAAATAGTTGTTTAGTTGAACTTTGAAGTCGTTGAATAAGCAAGTATTTGTGTGATGTGTGTTTTAATATAACAACAAATTAACCAAGTATGTTATGTATGCAACTATTAGTGAAGTAGATGTCAAAATAGATTGTTTATCTATCTACGAAGGAAGGTTGTTTGTTTTGTTTTGTGGTTTTGAAATCCACCGAACTGGGATGCTTCATTTCTTAGTGTCTTTGGAAAGCTCTTGACAAGAAGGGGTGCATTTGGACATGGGGTGCAAGTTATTGAATATCAAATGATTTTTTCATTAAAAACTAAATTAAATCATAACTGAAATTTTCAGAAGAATTGGAGTGTTTGGTTTTATTGGAAATATCTTGATGAGAAGAATTTAATGGAATTTATTTGGTAAGATTTGGATTTAGAATGTGGGAAATATTGACTTTTAAGTGATTTTTGCCAATAAATTTTTTAATAAATTCCAAAAAGCTAGGTTTTGGAAGGAAAATTTAGTTGAGAACGTGGTAACACTTGAAAGTTTCCTATTCAATTCAAGCATGATTTCCTTTCATCTTTGGGTGTTCAAAAACAATACATACATTACAAAACAATGTTCACATATTGAGTTTCCCTATTTTGTAATGGGTTCACACTTGGGCCAACGAAACATGCCACACTAGTTATAATTGAGTAGTGAAGCACTTTCATAATCCATGTTCCAATAAAAACATAAACTAACCAAATATGTTAGTATTAACAAGTTAATGTTCAATTGAAAGCATGAGAAGATAAAATATGTGGCTCAAATATGAACCTAATGTTTTAGTAGACCTTAAAATAGACAAATATGCAAGTACATGTCAACTCAATCTTCAATTATGCTTAAATACAATGAAAAAATTACACCATAAAATAATTTGTTTGGACTCTTCTAGTAGACTTCCATGATTAATTGGAACCATGTTCAGACTAAACTCATGGGTTCCAACCACAAAACAAATCTTGTAAAAAAATAATATTTTGAAATATATATTTAATAATTATCGTGTACTACTAGATTGGCACCCAACACTATCAAAACTAATGAAGTCACACCCATGAAAACATACACACAAATCATTTCCTTAAATGGGGTAAAGGTCTTCTAACACCAATTGGCCAAATCTATGATTAAATAAGACATAATTTGTAACAAAATAATTTATGAAATGTATTTTCATTTAAAACACGATTAGATATTAAAAAATTGCATGCAATGTGAACCCCATCATTAATTAATTATTAAATTTAATCCCTTGTGTTAAAAGACAAACCCATCCTTGGGTGGTACCATTAAAAACCACCTCAAGGAATGGTTAAATAATTAAAAATGACCAAATAATTTTCATATGTTTTTTTCTTTTAAGTGTTTTCATGACTAATTTTTTCTTTCTTTCAGGTTTGTCCATTATAAACAAAAATATGCATGGCTTTAATTTTTCATTGGAATCAAAATGTGGAAATTGCTACAAAATTGTACTTTTAATTTTCAATGCCCTTTCAAAAGGCATGTTCATGAACTTTGGAAATTTGTAATTAGATTATACCTACTTAATTAATTTCTTATACATAACACACCATAAAAAAACACCTTAAAAACTCCCAAGAAATATCCCAAAACATGTTTCAACCTTATGTTTCTAACCAACAAATTTCAAGGAAAGTAAACATTATTACATCCTTTTTTTTTTTTTGAATGCAATGATTTGGAACATCAAAATAAATAATATAACTCAAATCGTTAAAGTTTCAAATTTCATACAACTATTAAATTTATTTAGCCAAATATTCTAATGAAAATCCTTGTTGAAATATTTCCTTTTAAAAAAGTTTGATCATTATGAAAAAATTGGGGATTTGTAATGAGATTTTTTAATTATAATAGCCACTTGCAACTCAAGGTATTTTTATAACATGAGTGTTATTACATGAGTTGTACTAGTTGCATTGGACACATTAAGACCATGTGTGTAAATGTATATTACAAAAAATGTATGCAAAGTTATGTGTAATCATTTTGTCACTAGTTGTCCACAATAAATTTTGGTGAAAAATGTTTGTAGATGAATAGATTGTTTGCATGGCTTTTCATTCATCCATTGACAAATGTGATTTTTTCATGTTTTTTACAACTAATATACAACTACTTTGCAAATATTTTGCAACTTTCTATCCATGTTAATTTCTTGCACAAATGTTCATGAACAAATGTGATTTTTACATGATTTTTCATTTGTTCATCAACAAATGAAATTTATTGATGTCCATTGCAACAAACTTGCAACGAATGCATTATTGAATTATTATCTCGTGACTAATGGATTTTGCCACTAGTCTTATGTTATAATTTAAATTCAATTAATGTAATTCTAAATTACAACTTATCAATTTGTTGATGGAATTATTTTGCAACTAGTGTTCATTTATGGATGGTATGAAGGCAAACCCATCCTCGGGTGGTATTACTCATAACCACCTCATCTACAAAATTAAAAAAAACTTATGGATGAAGTTAAATTTTATTAAATATTTTTTAAATTTATATATTTGATTTTTACTATTGATTTGACCACATGGGCTTCATGTTCCCCACCTATGTATACACTATGGAAAATTTGTAAACATTTACATAAGTTATAAAAGTAATAAATGCATGTTATTGAATTGTTTTTGACATGTGTTCATGAAATTCCTAACCCCTTATCATTAAGTGTCAAGTTTCACCATTGTAAAAATAATAATTCTATGTATCAACTATGGTCATTAAAGTATGGGCCAAATTGTTGATTGAAACAAAAAAATTGAGAATTATTACAAATTTGTAAACATGAATGATGCAATGACCTTTTAAGACCTCCTAGTTTTGACCTTCAAAATTTGTTAAATTTTTTGTAGTTGCTTCAATCCACCATCTATTAAAAAAATTAAAAAATCATTTGAGGAATTCTTACAATTTAAAAGCATTAAAAATGAAAAAAGGCCTTTTGTGTTTTTGAACAAAAGAACCTCGAACATTACTTTCTTGAAACTTTTTTTTATCACTCGTTTGGAATATTAAAATTCAATTATTTGTAAATCCATTAAATTTTAGATGACAAGTGGGTAATATTTTAATATAAAAATTGAAAATAATGATTTATCATAAGTGTGTCCTATGTTTTTATAAAATTAGATGGGTCTAAAACATTGGTGCATGATGTTTTTAGGAGTACCACCCAATTAAGATGGGTTTGCCCATTAATTTGTGCCTATCAGAATTGGCAATAATATTTTTCCACTACTACAAAATGTGAATGTAATTCATTAGTCCTTGTTCACTACACTAATGAATTTGTTGCATTCCCACTAAGTCTTGTTCACTATGACCAATAAATTCACTCAAAATCTAACGAAATCATTTGGCATGTAAGGACATTTTTTGTTGTAGTGTTTACACCATGAAACACATTACATAAGTTCATTGCATAAATAGTGACAAACATTTTACTCCAACAATGTATTTGTATGTATTAATATTCAATGTTGGAAAATATTATATTCATATGAACATTTTTTATGATCAATACTTTCCAATGGCATACACTTTATTTATGACTATGGTGTTAAGTTAAAACATTTTAAATTTACCATTATCAAATATCCTATTTAATATTTATTGTTAGATATAATTTGTGAAGAGGTCCACTTTGTCTCTATTCAAAAGTTGGGTAGTATTTTGATAGTTGTCAAATAGCGAATGATGTTTGTGCATTTGCAATATAAGAATAACCTCATTGTAATGTGAAAATTAGTTTAATGTTAAGATTTTAAATCTAAGCATGAGTATTTTGTAACTATAATGCAACTAACAAACAACATACATATAATGTCATCATTAATTCATCATTGAAATATAATACAAACAACACGTGTCATAATCATATAATGACTTCATAATAAGTTTTATATTTACAAACAAACATTTAAATTCAAAGTAAGATGTCATCAACAAAATTGGAATAGATTGATTTTGAATTTTCTCATTTGTAAATGTAAATTTACCTTTACATTCATTGTTTTAACATACAAGTTTATTCAACTTGGATGTTTTGGGACTTACACAATCAAAATTCATAATCAATCATTTATTTTAATTGCATAAAAACTAACAACTTGATAACAAAATATTTTTCAACATAAGAATAATTAATGATATTTGCAAATACATAAAACAACATGAGTGATGATTTGAATATTTCTATTCATTACAACCAAAAAACTAGAAGCCTTTATAATTTCACACAATCATACAAAGGGTGTCAATTTGCAATGTCACAAAAGAGAAAAGTATTGACTTGCTTTTGTACTACAAATTGTCATGTTATAGTTTGATTTTTTTCATGGCACAATCATGAAACTCAATGTGCAAGAAACATTTACAAAAAGACATGTTCAAGATTTAAAAAAATTCAATTGGGGATCCGTATCAAAAAGTGGTTTACTAAATTTTGACACCTCTAGGTGCAATTAAAATGGGAGTGTCTATGTACATCATTTTGATGGTCTCCCAAGTGATCTAAGACTTTGGGGTCCATTCAAAGATTTAAACTTTGCATAATAAATTAGTGATCAAAGCCATGATGGAAGCAAAATCCTATATGAAACGTCAATAGAAATATGCCATGTCATTGGAAACCTAAATGTCTTTGAAGGTTTTCGATGGTACATGTTGACAATTGTCAAAATGTTATTTAAATTCAATAATTTGCCTTCCCCTAAATATGATGTATCTTAAGATGACTTTATAATACACCAAACACGTGCATTTATCTGGGTTAAGGTTTATATTGAATTTGTGACATTTGTTAAAACATAGGTGTAGATTGGCCAAATGGGTTTTTTGATCACTGAAAACATTAAAATCATCCATGAATAATTTCATGAAAACTCCTAAGTACTCTTATAAAGTTAGACTAACAATCAATTGGCATGTTGGTGGAACATTTTTCAATCCCAAAGCCATGACCAACCACACAAATATTTCCCAAATTATGATGGACGTGGTTTTGTATCTATCTTTCAAGGCTATCATAATTTAATGTTAATTAGAAAACCATTGGAAAAAAAACATCTAATGACGAAGCAAACTACTATATGAGCTTAGAGCCTAGAGCTAGAACTTGGGATGGTGAAGTGTTTTTTCCTCTATAAACATGCAAATAAAACCTAAGAATTTGACTATAAAATGAATGTTGTACTAGTAAACTTAGAAGCAAACACGGGGATTAATGTAAACATTCATTTTCATTACGGATGATTAATTTTTTTCATTCATCTAATGTACATTATAAATGCATTTCATGGCTATGGTTTTAAATGCCATTTTTAAATTTAAAATTAACTATATTACCATTACTATGCTAACATCCACCCCATGGCCATTGTTGTTTCTTATATTTAAATATTATTTTTATTTTTATTTTTTAACAAACTGACTTAATGTTGTTGACGACAATGGGTTTATCCTCCCCCTCTTCTAATGGTGCCACAACTTCTTTCAAACCTATTTATAACTATTGTTAGTAACAATGGGATTTTGTTTTCATTCTTCATTAAGGGTGCCATGACTTTCTTCAAATTTAACCAATGTTATTGATAATAATGAGTTTTGAATGTTTTAAATAATTTTAAACTATGTAATATCATTAATGATATTTTTTGAAATAAATTAAAATTTATTTTTATGCACCTTACTTAGCTTTCTTCAAACAACCTATCATCATAAATGACAATGAGGTTTTTTTAATAATTATTTTATTTTCAAGGCACCTTTAAATTTTCATGAAATGAATATATAATGTTGTTAACAATAATTGGGTAGGGGGGGGGGGTGACATTCATTCCATACCAATATGTTTTGGACTGTTTAACATTATTTATGAAAATGATTTCTTTTTTAAAAAATCATTTTGGTCCCATCATCATATTTTCCTTTACTATCACAATTTCATTATCAATTATTATTAAATGACAGTCAAATTTGAAATATTAATATTTGGACAACAAATGAAGATGGATATAAATAATTTGGATTTTTTTTCTTCCAATCATGGATGAATTTCATTCAATGATTTATTTATATATTTCAACTCATAAATGAAATTCATCCATGCAAAAATGACATTATGAAATCATTCATCTGTGGACATATTCATCCATGTATGTGATTAAAATCATATTAAAATTTAAGTTCCAAGCTCAAAGCTCCACATTCAGGCTTCACACTCATGCACAAGCCATCCCCATCTCACTACCACCATATTCAAAACCTCCTAATTAAAGGTTTAAAATTAGGGTTTTTTTGGGTAGTTGCATTCAATTTCCTAAAGTTTATGCAAATGTGCAACTTTCATTTTTGAATACCACCATGTTATGGGAGAAAGCCATGTCACCACCTCCACCATAATGATGAATTTTGTAGCAACTTATCTAAATCATGTTTTACAACTACTATATAGTTTGGGTTTGTTCGATACCTAGCTTGATGCACTAGTGGGATAATGGTATTTAGTTCAATCTATTGTTGGACTATGTGAAGTGAGATCCCCTTTGGATCTTTGTAGGTCCATGCAAAAACAATATCCTTATATTCCCTCAACAAATTATCTACATCTTTTGTTGTTTATGAATTAAAATCAACATTAATTTTGACCAATTATGGTTCCTTTGTAATGCCCAAAGGATATACAAATCATCTACTTGATTTTAACAATAATTATATCCACCCAAATTTCACTAAAAATGTGAAGGAAATCAAAGGTAAGATTTGTCATACAACTAATGGTTGTTGTAATTATGATTTTTGGTTTAGGTAAGGTAATTGTCCCAATTGTGGAGAGATATGGGTTAGTTACCAATAATACATCTTCTTCTTCATCCACGATGCCATCAATGGAATTGTAATAAAGAAATATTATTAATCATTTCATGTTACCATCAAAATGTTTGGTCACAACTATGGTGTGCATAATGCCATTGCCCTCAATAGTTATCATGTTGTTCCCCCAATCATGTGTAACCTTAGTGTTGTGCAACCATGGGTGACCAAGCAACATGGAATAACTGGATAACTTACAGTACATGCTTTTACTTATGATGTTTGCTTTAGGTTGTGATTGTTAAAACCATGTTAACACCAAAAAAAAATTTAAAATTGTCGCCAAACCTTTGTATTTGAACATGTTTTGAGAACTTGTCAGTGTGGGCAATAATGAATTTTGTGGTTTACATACCTATAGATGAAACAACAATAAATTGTTGGACCATCATTAGACCACCCTTGTTTCCCTAGTTCCAATTTGGTTATTTGGTGGATGGATTTTTATTCATATGAAAATATTGCATCTACTTATACATGTCTCATTTTGTGTTTTAAACACGTGACATTCATGTGCAAAACATACAAACCCATAAAAGAACAATTTTCTTGTGATTTCCATTACTAAATGATGGGACGGGAAGTTTGTGATGTCGCAAACAATGGCAAACCACTCCAAATCATAAGGATAAATGGGTTGATGTTGGTTTAATTATCAATTTAATTTTGATGAACAAAACATCACCTATACTATAGTCACAAAATCATCATTGTAGATAGACCATGTGAACCAAATGTAGAAGTATTGAAATTATATTTCTAATGAAAATCTTGCAACATTGAACATACCCAAAATTAACACCTACAAAGGTGATTTCAAAAAATTATTGAAGTGAAAATGAAGATTTTTTTTATAGCAACAATGGTGAATATTAACTTGTGCATATAACAACAATGAAAAAGAAGAACATATTGAAATTAAGGAGATAGTTGATTCAACAACATGGTCATAATATGCTATAGATCTTGCAAGGTTGCAAATATGTTTTATGCAACAATACTTTTAAGGTATTTATAATGAATTTTAAAATCCACACCAATTAAATCTGCAAACTTTTATGTAAGAAAAATGTAATAAAGGGTGGTTGCACATTATGATGTACACAAAATCTTATCACAAGTTACAATTTTCATTGAACTCAAAAATTAATGTGGCATATCACACAATTGGAATTGGTTTAGTGATGAAAATGTGTAATCAAGGGTGATTCGCATCTTAGTTTATTGAAATGTTGAGAATTTTTTACCAAAAAACAAATCATATTTCGAATTGGAATATGTTTTTGTAACATAAATCTAGTCACAATACAAAATATTTCAAACAAAAAGGATTACAAAATTCAAGTTTTAGTTGGAGTTTTTCAATGAGAACTTGCATATAAAACTATTACAACATAATAAATCATATTTTAAAACTTTTGACACAATTTGCTTACATTTTTTTCTTATTCTGAAATCAACACATTTAACTTTCAAAAGTACATTTAGGTGATATAAACAATTATTTTAAAAAAAAACGTTGTTGCAAGTCATATTTCTAATCAAATTATAGTTGGGCAAGGTGTTGATTTTTTTAATTCACAAAAATAAAATAGTTTTTGAATTAGTAAAAAAAAGTTATATTATTGTCAAATGGGGTGTTTAAAAAAAATTATAGTGTGACTATTGTGCATTTACTTAAAGAAAAATAAATGAAGCAATTTAATATTCATTCTTTTAAAAACTTACTTTCAAACCCTAATTCAACTCAACATAGTTTTTGGATTTTTTTTTAATAAATGAGTTTTAAGTTGTAATAATTTTAATAGTTTATGTAAATCCAAGTTTGATTCCTTTTGTGTAGATTGTAGTATGTAAATACCTTAAAAACCTTTTCTAAACTCATATTGCCTTGAAACCTTGCAAATAACATCAAAATCATGCAAATGTTTGCTTGCATGTTACTAGACCTTACATTGGAAACTAAACCAAAAAAAAAAGTGGGTTAAGAATGAACCAATTTGATGGAAATTTTTCCCAAGTTATAAGATGTAAAGTATGGAGTATTTATTGGTTGAAATTTTGATCCAAGCCATGTTTCAATCCACTAACAAAAATCCAACACCAATTGTAAACAACAACAATGCACTCCAAATTAAACCATTGTCCTAATTTTTTTAATCTACCAAACCATGCAAATTAAATTTGAGCATTGGAAATGCTTGTATTCACATGAAAACTAGACATAAAGCTTAAAAAAACCAAACAATATACCTACATACATGGGTGAAAAATGAACCAATTTGTTGAAAATTTGTCCCAATTTGTGGTGACCATCTTTGTAAATTATTTTTTGATTGTATGTTTTCATTCTTTGACTAAATTGTGAAAAGTTTAAATTTTTTACAAGATATCAAGAAATCTATAAATTGGAACATTTATACAACAAAAATGTGACATGTATGTTTGTTGGTAATTTGTTGAAATTAGGGTAAACATTGGGTATTACTGGAGTTGGAAAAATTGGATTTGAATTACCACCTACCCAACAAGAACAAATGCACAAAAAAATCTTTGTTAGTGGTACATCTCACTGCATCTTGATCATGGGTGACACCACAACTAAATCTAGCATATTTAATATAATAAATTGTGAGCATGATTCCACTATTGAAAGATGCTCATGAAAATGATCAATGTTTCGTGTAATCAATGTGTAAATCACATGCTAAATAAATTATATCATATGACTCATTAGAGGATTTAATTATTGTAACAATGCATCAACACCCAAGTGTTTCAATTTATGTTAAGTTAAAGAGAAATGACCCTCTTCACCTAAAGTTCTACTAAGTTTTTAAAAATATTCGTTGACCCATTTTCATGTTGGAATTGGCACCAACTAATGGCTTTAAATTTATAGATGAATAAAATTCTTTCAATAACATCCCAGTAATCCTTATGCAATTAATAGATGCCATGACATTCATGTTAAATCCATACATCAGTACCCTATTGTTGCTCAATTGGACCAAATTGGACATTGAAGCACAAAGCTTGTTTTTGAACCCTAATATGCATGAAAAAATGTTGGATTAACTATCAAATGCATTGAAGTTTTTTGTATTTGGAACTTTGCCACGATATTGTGAAATTGGACATTGAATCTATCTTGAGTTGTGTGTTTTGAAAGTTTGTTAAGGCCACGTGGTAAATAATTGGGTTTAAAAGTGAAACATAAATTTAATAAATTACTGTTTGTTGGGAGATCTTTAAAATCACAAGAATATTGTTGTCGATAAATCAAATAGATTTTTGAAATAATGTTATATTCGGTAGGGAACACACCTTATCGGATTTGAAGTGGGAGTAAACACTTACGACCATCTTGGATGTCAAAACTTAAACATAAAACTCAAGTGGTAGTCAAAAGACAACAATGAATAAACACACACACTGAATGAACATGCTTGGGGACATAAAACATTGCAAGGAAACACAACTTTGGCAAAAAGTTGTGATTACTTTTTTAAAAAGGTAAAAGACTAAAAAGTTTTGAACTGCCTCCACATTTAAGCTTGAAAACACTTCGTACAATCTTCCTCTTGGCTAGAGCCTCAAAAACTAAATTCTTCCTAGATATATATATTCCAAACATTATAAAAAAATTCTTAACTACCAATCCAACTCATCATTTCTAGATTTTTAGTTTTAAAAATAAACATATCAAAATTTGGTTTTAGTTCCATAATTTCGGTTTCGATTTACACAAATCCAATTTCGATTCCATAAATCCAATTTTGGTTATAAACAATTGGTTTCGGTTACAAAAATGTTTCTCACTTCAACAAGGTCTAATGACAAACTACCAACATCAACATCGTAAAACTTTGGTGCTAACAAGATATAAGGTGTTCAAATTCATGTTTTATGTTTTGTATAACTACTATAGACCAATTTGAGCTACTATTTAATTGAACCCACTTGGCAGCATACCATATAAAAACATACTTGTTCAAATATGCATGCTCTTTCATGGCAAACAAGTGAAAGTTCATGTTATGGTTGCATTGGGAAGTTCCAGTGCACATGTTTCTTCTTAGTAAACATTTATTTCAAAAACATGCATTCCCTCATGGCAACACATTTCCATGAAAATTGACATAAGGCCATATTGGGGAAGTCCCAATGTGCATGTTCATTCATGTGCAAATGACATCTCAATGATGTGTAACAAATGATATTGAAAGACATAACTAAACAATACACAATGTACATGGTCAATCCTAACAAACATATTTCCCTCATACACATGCACTGCAATGATCGTGCGTGGAAATAAACATGTTTTGAAAAGGAGTTGCCTAAACTGTTACCCAAAAACAAATAATGAAGATGGCACTTTAGGGTTTTGGATGATGAATGAGAAGCAAATGGACATATATTGATCATAGTGCATCCACATTTTACCCAAATGAAAATTATTCAATTATTTTTTTGGTGCATCTTGAATAACACCTCATTCATTTGATTTAATGTTAGATGCAACTTGGATGGAATTTTGTTATGAAACTTGTTGCAAATTGGCTTTAACCAGGTTGGCCATCATCACAGATGTTTTAATTATTTAGATGATGCAAATTTCATGAATATTTTGAAAATAAAATTGGATGTCATCTTGAGAGGAATTTGAAAATATGTCAAATTATACCCAAAGAAATTGGTGACCTTATGGTTAAGTTACTAATATTTTAGCTTGCAACTTTGCTTCATACACCACATGTATGACCACATTTAAACATGCTTTGAATTTTGAGAAAATTCAAGTTATAAGTTTTTAATATTTGGAGTGTTTTTTACATATCTTATTAATTCCTACCACCTCAAGAAATTCAATGGAAAAATGTTTATATTTTGCAAATTAAAGGCCCTTTGTAAAATGAAAATTATTTAACATTACACCTACCCAAGTTTTGTTCCAAACAAATCCCCAATTTGGATTTAGTAAATTTTCAATTTATGTTCCTCAACATCCAAACTAGTCATTAAACATAAGTTTCCATGATTAACATGACATTTAAATGACACCACATATATGTACTTAACAAAGTTTGCAATTTTGATTATGATTCGATGCCCTTACTGGCTACTTGAATTTTGAATGCACTCAAACACAATATGGGATGAAGGAAACTTGGAATTGTAATAGGACTCCTATCATAGATCTAGAAAACATTTTTCACACTTGCGTTGCAATAGTTATAAGAAATCTATAAAATGTTCTCCTTTTTTATTTTGAAGCTATGTTTGTTTGTTGCCATTTTGCACAACAATGATATCATTTTTTTTCTTAATTGTAAAATCAACCATGGATGCTCTAAGAATATGTGCATAAATATTCCAAAAGCCATGTCACAATGTTAATGCATCTAGTTGCACCATAGTAAGTGAACATAATTTCATAGTTGCAAATTAGTGTAAGAACCAAAGTAAACAAATATAAAAGTACCAATTCAATACCACGAATTACATGGTAGATGTAAGGAAGCAACATAATTGTTTTTGGGTAGCTACAACACAATAAGAAACACATTCAACTATCATACCAATAAGTTTTTAAAAAAAAAAAAAATTGCAAAATGAGTATACAATAAAATCCATTAATTACATCATAGTAAAAACTAGTTGTAACTAGGATAAAATTGTTATCCATATTAGTTACAAAAAGCATAAAACTACGGTAGATTGGTTACACAATAGTTGAAGATTATAAAACCAATTCTAAACTAGTCGATTGTGTAGTTGCACATAATACTAGTTGCAACTTTTTTAGTCACAATGCACAAATGCTACTATTTATAAAGTTGCAACAAAGTGGCACTAATAACTAACATGGTTGTAGAATAGTTGTGAATTCAATGCATGCTAATCCTATTCTAGTCTTGGTCTAATCCCAACTTAGTCCCAACCTATTGCACATTACAACTTGTAATTTGCACACAATCTTTCAAAAAAAAATCTTAGTTGCAACTTTATTATAGGATAGTGCAATGATGTATCAATTTAATTGCAAGAAAATATTATAGCCAAAATAATAAATTGGCATTATCACTAACTATTTGTTGAAAATTGGCCCTATTTTTTTTGTATGGTTTAAAACTAGTGTCTTCATGGATAAATCCAAATGCAATGTAATGTTTATATAGTTATAAGTCAACATTTTTTAATTGTAACTTAGTTGTGATTTGCTGGTAGCATTTCATCTATGATGGATTAACGAAATCATCACATCAACATTGTACAAATGTTTCTTGCCAATTTGATGTGGCACACATTTTTTTTTCTTTTGATGGACCTAGTTGTTATCAAGTTGCATAATTTTTGGTGTTTTGGGTTCCACAACATGTCTTTTGCAACTAATGCAACTCAACCATTTCAACTTTTAATGAAAACATGGTTATTTACAAATGTACATTCTAAATAGAAAATATAATTGTAAAGGTAGTTGCAAAATTATAGTTTTTTTCCTAATGAATCAACATTAATTTGACATGATACCTCTAGTCAATCAATTGTTGAAATGTGAAAGCATGAAACAACATGCCAATATATAATGCCTCTAGATATGTCTACCCATGTCAATGTGTTTTTGTAATATCCAATTCACTAGCACATGGATTCCTATTTAACCCATTTGCATCCTTACTAAATTGTTTCAACTTAATGTTCGATATCAAAATCATGTTCCTTAAAAAAAAACCACCTTGAAGCTTACAAGCTATCCTATGAGTTAGTCAAACTCCATGAACTAACTTAACAATTGGTGATTAGTCACAAAGGTGAATGGGCTACACAAAAAACAACATTGGAATGTGGCCACATGGCCCAAACAACTACCAAACATTCCCCCTTATATGACATGAATTTGGCTTATGTTTGGTTGTTAGATTGACTTGCATAAACCACCACAAATTCCTGACTCTCTTTATCAAATCATGTTATGATCATTCCAAGTCCCAAAATAATCCAATCTATGTGTAATTAGAAAGGATTACCTCTGATGGGTCATTGCAAAATGGGTGTAGAATTTATCCTAATTTCTACTCCTGAAAACCTTGTAGTTGTGCATCCCCCCATGTGAATTCCTCATCAACATTTTAGTTAAATAAATGGATTAGCAATCCAGTTAAACCCTTTGACAAACCCTTGGTACCCAAAAATGCCTTCAATTGGCCAACATCATGCCGCCTTAAAGCATGAAGGTGCATGTCCTATGATGAAATATAGGAGGTGACAAAGATGAAAAAGATTAGGTGGGTAGGTGGCAAATGAATAATCGTTGTTCAACCAACCATAGGCTAATTGTAAGAACTCTAACAAATGAAGAATTGAATCCCAACATTCCCAATTGGTTTGGGAGTTGTTTAATCTCACAATTTCATGAATATTTGGAACGAGGTTTGGGGACCAAACTTGTCCAAATTAGAATATTTTTAAACATGGAAAAAGTTTTCAAAATTAGATATCCAAAGTGGACTCACATTCCCAATTTGGAAATTTGAAACACAAGTTATGACCAATGTTGTAATGTTGCATTAATACCAATTATGAGGTTTTAAAAAGAACCATTGGTTTTAATTTTTAAAATTTTCATAAAGCAAACAATGATTGGTGTTAGTTCTTTCAATTTATCAAAATATCAAAATTTGTCAATTCTAAATCCAAGTCAAATGTTTTTATCATTGGTTCCTAGTTTTAATGATTCTTATTTTGATAAAAACCCATATTTAGTTCAAGTTTTAAGTTAGTTTCGGATTTTAGAATGTACGGATGGCTTGGTCAATGAAGCTTCTGGATTTGAAATTATAGGTTGAGAATATGATGGGAACAAAAAAAAAAAAAAAAAAAACATTTTTTCCCACCCCCTTCCCCCCCCAAAGGAAAAACCTTATTGGGTGTATGTTTAGTCATTTCATTGGCTACATGCATATTCTATTCCTAAACATGGTTGCCACCATTTTTTTACTTCAACTAATGCCCCTTCTATAAAGCACACCGTACCTATTTATGTCTATTGGCTATTATTTTAAGAATTCTTTGAAAGCTTGTCATCAATTATTGTCACAATATGCCTAGGGATTATAGCCAATACACGTAAAGGAAAAAAAAACTAACAACAACTTGTGTTTTGTGCAATGGCTCAAAATGGCATAATTTACATTCCATATAAGTCCATGCAAAGTCTATATATTTTTTCATGTGGACATGGTTGTTATTTTATTAGATGCCATTATTGTAATATCTAACTATTAAATGTTCACCCACCTATGAAAGTTCACAAACCTAGGTCAAAACTTACATTAAAAGACATTGATGTCATTTTTCAGTTTTTTTGTTTTAATAAGAAAACTCACATAGTCCATATGGACAATGCTTTAAGTAAAGCTTCAAAAAAAATGCTTTCGGGATTTTTTTGAAAAATAAACAAAAATTATAACTCATATGGACTTATGAAAATATGGTCCAATTTTGAACTTTCAAAAGTTCCAAAATATGATTTGGCTAAGGTTAACAAGGAAAGGGTTCTTGATATGAATTTATCATTTCATATTACAACACATACCAAGTAACTAAAAAGAATTAAAATGGAAATCAATACAAATTTGGGTAAAAACACATTACACCCCCCAAAAATTATAGTCACAAATACTGCATTTATACATTTGGTTTTGTTGTGTAAGTATAAACATCACATCTTGGATTATTTTTGTTTGTTTGAAGTATATTGGATTATATTTAGACTTAAAGCAATCACTTGAAAAAGAAACTCCAACAAACATTGGTGAACTTCAACATATGAAATATATTTGTGATGAAATAATATTTGTCGCAAAATATGAAAATTTGCATACATATATCAAAACTAGGTTGTGGATGGAATTTATTGGTGAAATAAGTTGTGATCAATTATATTGATATACATCAATTGAATCTAGGGCCATCTAGAAGTTTAAAACTTTTGGTTGAAAATTCATTAAAAAATGTGATTTAAAAATAATAATAAAGGAAAAATCATTTATGTATTAAAAAAAAACCAATACCAAATGAAAGATAAAGAGATTTTATAGTTGGGTATTGCATTATTTTTTCAAATATTTTTGTTTAATAATGTTTTATGAACCACAAACATGAAGCCCTATGGCCAACGAAAAATTGCACACTATATATGTTGTGTACATTGATTTTATTCAATCTTCTTCATCTAACCATTAGATCAAGATTAATTTTGATTTAAAATGAAATTTGAATTCCAAAATGTTGTTGTGCACATTCTAAGGTTTTTTGCTTACGTATAGGATTATCAAATGACACCATCAAAATTTAAATTTACTGCATATTATGATACTAATTATACATCACCTTTTTTGATGAAAATTGGTTCACCCGTAGTGTTTTTTCACCCATTTATCCATTTTTTAATGTTGTAACCAGACGACCACTACATATTTTTGGATTTCAAAAAGTTCATTATTATTAATGGACAAACTTTCTATTAAAAATAATTTAGCAAAAATTTTCATAATCAAGTTTTTAATTTTGATTCAAGTCCCAATTAACATATCCAAAGACATATTAATCACCATACACATTTGGGCAAAAGGTACCTAGAAAAAAACACCATTTCATCACAAAAATGGGACACCATACCTTGCATTTACCCCATAAGCAAGTTTCATCCATTCTCTCCACATGTTTATTTCTTTTTTTGAATAAAATAAATAGGATACTTTATGGTATCCTATAGATAAAACCCAATATGAATCTTACAATAGCCTACCTACTACTTACATTCAAGAATTGGAATTGGTCAAGTGGGTCATAAAAATAATGGAACTGGTTCTTGTGACAATTTTTCATTCCCCCAAGAACCATTGGACCAATTTTTGAGGTGATTCTTGAACTCCAAATAACCATTGGTTCAAGTTTTAAGAATCAAAACCAAAATTAGATGTGGAATTAAAATTGGGCAACACTAGTTATGACCCAAAAAAAAGTCAAGATTCAAATTGCCAAAATAATTATTGACCATTATTTTGACATTTTGAAAGGTTGAAGACCATCGATTGAGGATTGTGATATGACATTAGAAAGATCTTTTCAAGGGTAATAACTTTGCCTTTGAAAGCTTGTGAATTGGGGTTTATATGTGAAAGGCATATCACATTGGAAAAATCTCTTCAAGGGTAATAACTTTGCCCTTGAAAGCTTGTGAATTGGGGTTTATATGTGAAAGGCATATCACATTGGAAAAATCTCTTCAAGGGTAATAACTTTGCCCTTGAAAGCTTGTGAATTGGGGTTTATATGCAAGAGGCATAAACTTGCAAAATAAGAAGATTCATAACTCAACACCTTTGTATGCAGAATGTTTGCCCATGTCCATTCCTTTTGAATCGAAAAACACTATCCTTGCACACCAAAACCATTTTTAGTGTTAATAATATCTTATCAATGGTAAGTCATGCCAAAAGGTTGGATAATTTGGCAATGAAAATTCGCCATAAACAAAAATTATCCACATTAGATGTGATGTTTCTTAAGGTTGTTCCTTCTTACTTGTTGGTAACAATTTTAATGTCATATTTCCAATCAAACCCAACATTCCCCCATTTTCACATGAAGTGGTTACAAGGCAAAAAAGGTAGTTTCTAGCACCTTGAGGATTACCATTGTGATGGAACCTCCAATGTGGCATGAAACTTATAATTAATGATGAGTTGAACTTGTACCATCCTTTGTACCTTGTTGTCCTCCTTGGGATGTACAACTACATTAGTCATTGTTATATGAAAACATCATTGCTTTCCTTATCAAATTGTGCCAATTGCATGTACATGGTGCATGGAATGTCATTTCCTTTTGGAAAATGTATCTCTTCCTCATCCAATCTCTTCAAATGGCCTCATAATCCATTTCTAAAGGTTGAAAATTTTATTCCAATGAATCAAATGTTGATGGATCACCAATGGTAACAATATTGGCACCCAATGTTGGTTGGGAAATTTGTGACAGAAAATACATATAGGATTCAATCGTGGATCCATCTGAATCACAACACTTAAACCCTTGGTGTATGAATTTATTGAATCTTGGGAATTAATGTTAGATTGATATGGATTTGGCATAGTCACCCAAAACATTATTGCCCCTTCCTTGAAAGTTTCAAGAATTCCATGCATTGTGTCCAATATTAATCCATAACCTATATTTTTTTTTGAATAACAATTTATTTCATCTTTAACTTTCATGGATTTGTAATTCATTTCCTTCAAATGTTGAGATAGGAACTCAAATGCCCATTAATATTAAATGTTAGGTTTTTTTA
>Ga0116227_10005392_pt1 | contig 26950 bp, 19 predicted proteins | sample S1TSphgellanicum_FD_89693 | JGI IMG/M metagenome (GOLD analysis project Ga0116227, IMG submission 89693) | Host-associated microbial communities from peat moss isolated from Minnesota, USA - S1T2_Fb - Sphagnum magellanicum MG | ecosystem: Host-associated > Plants > Peat moss > Unclassified...
GAAGAGGAGGATGGTCGATGAGGGGCTGAATGGCCGCTTCGATGAGCATGTGGAGAACACCGTAGCGCAGTGAGGTGGGGGGGGGGGGAGGACAAGAGGGTTGCAAAATGGCCGCACACTACAATGGAATTTGGTGATGTGGGTCTCTTGTCTCGTTGTACATGGACAAGAGACATTTGACCCACCCAAATACCTGCCCAACCCCAGTATGAAACATCACTAGTCATTTTACACTCTAAGTTTCATAGATGGGCTCTTATCCTATTGTGGGGGGTCCTAAGCAATTTTGCTTCCAAAGATTGAAAATTATTGCATTTTGAGGGTTATGGTCAGTGATTTTTTTGGAGATAAAATTTGTTATTTTTTTGCAAAATAAACTGAGAAATTTTTGGAAAAAAGTGCTTTTCTAGTGTAAATTCTACTAATTTTTCAAAAAATTTGAAAAAAACTACCAAATTTTTTGAGAGCACAAACTTGAAAAAATGATCCCCATGATGATTATGGTGCAAGAGGGAACAATATATGGTTATAATAGGCAAGCTAAATTGATGTTTTAAAATGTATTATTGCGCTTTTGTACAATTCTATAATCATCCATGTTGTTTTACTTTGCAGATGGGCAAACTGAACTTGAAAGGTTCATAAATTGGTAGTAAGGTAAAAAAAGTTCTTATCTATTTGGCTAAAATCTTTTTGCATCTAGTGATTGGTTAAAGATACCTTGGGTGGGTGTCTCAAGGTTTTGATCTAAAGTATACTTCTTTTCTTGTTTCCTCCCTTTGACCATTCATGAATTAGAGCTAGAAAATTTTCAATGAAGGTTGTATAATGGCAATGGTTGGTGTGGATGCTTGTTTCCTACAGAATAAGGATTGTACCAAAAGTATCACTTTAGCTTCCAACCCATGTCCCACCTTGGAAAGGAACTAAGAGAAGTTAGGTTGAAACTTGAAGATGGTAGATAGGAAAAACACAAATTACTAGTGACTGTGGGATATGTGGTTGGGTCCTTCAGGTTTTTCTCTAAGAGACATGGTGGGGAGAAAGCTCGACAAAACCTTATTCACCATGATGAATAGGTCAAATGTACACAGGACTTTGTTTACCAGAAGAGGAATGGAATTCATTTTGCTTTTGATGAGATTGACAATACACAAAAAATGTACCAAAAAGGAAATTCTGTATATATATATATGTATATATATATGCACATTCTGGGATTATTTGACTACTTTTTTATTAGTTTGTGAAAGGAAAACCCCGGAGATACTAGAGATATCCGTAAAGTAAGACAAACATAGCACCAGAACCCTGAGTTTGGTCATACACAGGGTGAGATTTAGAAAAAAATTTGCAAAAATGTACATTAGCATTCAAGGGGGGTGAAACTCAGAAAACCATCAATTTTGGTAGTAAACTGAGTTTCATCCTGTCTTTCATTTTTCCTGAGTGCCTTCACTGCTGCTACATATATTTTCACTGCTCCTAACGGTACAACTAGCACAATTAGTCTCGAACATTGTGCGCTAAATGCTGAGTTTCAGCATTTCATACTGAGATTTATTAAAATGTCTTTACTTTGCAGATACCACTGAAAGAGGGGATAGCGTGAAAGGAGGCCCAAAGACAGGGTCACTTTATGGATAACTCTACTATATTGAAATTTCTATGCATAATTGGAATTCAAATATGCTTTGATCAGCAAAATGGTTGTCTGAATATTTTTGGAGCTATCTCATGGATTTTCTGTGCCATGTCTTCTGTAAACCCTAGCTTTTCAAAAAGTGCATTGTCTTTTCCCCCTTCAACCCATGCAGGCATCATGGATTCTATTATTTGTTGCATTTTTTGACAAATCATTTAAATACTTGAGGGCTTCCACCCTCATTATTTTCTGAAAAGGAAAAACAAAAGAATCCCACACAAAGAATGTTAGATTGGGTTACATACATCTTTGAGGATACGGATATTGTGAGTGATGATGGTTAGTTGAATTACACAATTGATGGATGGTTCTTCTTATGACTCGTTGGTCACAAGAGATCCATAGACTCATTGATGATTCATTGTCTACCTCATTCATGAAGAATAGGTAAGATTATTGGGAGAGAAATCGATTTCTTGGATGATGAGTTACGGACATAGTCATCTGGCCTAGTTTGCATGGTTTGAAGTTTGAACCTGTGTTGGCAAATTACTATAGTTCCAAAAAGATCAGTCACATCCAGTTCTCTAATTGCATATGAAGGACTGAAAGTTTTGAAATTTTATTTACTGTAGTTGCTTACTAAATTGGTTCTGTTTAGTTACCTCATAAACAGTCGGTCATATGTTGATGAATTTTTGAATTTAATTAAGAAAAACAATTCAGCAAAAGAGAACTGATTTATAACATGATTTTGATATTTTGTTGTCAATTTATTTTCTGTTTCCAAAGTTGAGAAACTTGATAAAATTTGAAGAAAGAATGAGGGCCTAGCTACTGCTTCCCACCTCCCACAAATCCTTGTAATTAAAGCTAAGGACCATCAATTTAATTTGGTTGCTGGTTCTCTAGCACACACCCACTTCATTCATATTTTAACATCCAGAGCAGAGCAGGGATTCTTCTTTTCTTTTTTCTTTTTGGTTTCAATTTTGTGATTTTGGAAGTTTGGCGAATCTTTTCAGCAACACAACTTCAACAATATAGTTTGAACTTTGAACCAAGGAATATGGAGAACCCGCTCACAAAATACCACATCAAATGTGTTTCCTGAGTCACTTCTAGGGAGTGGAAGTTGGACAAGTCAGAAGTTATATGCCCCAACAACTGCATGTAGAATGGTGGTATGGTGGCTCATGTGCTTAAGTAGAATAACAACATAACAAACGAAAACATAGAAAGCATATTTTGTCAATTGTTGAACAATTTGTTGAATATATGGCAGAATATGAGAGAGCATTGAACTTGTGTACTGTACAACCAAGTGATCAACTCTGTGGCTCCCAAATCCATGCACCAGCTGACTGATCCATCCCATTAAGACTTTCTTTTCCTTGGAGTACATTCAAATCAATAAGTTGGATCAGCCTAAATTTGGCTAAACCTTCTTGTGGATGTTCACCAATTTGGCTACTCACAAAGTTAAAAACAAAACCTGACAGCCAATCTGAGGCCATTAAATTGTATATTTTACTGGGTGTTGTGGAGATTGCTATATCTTGTTGCAAATTTACAGTTCCAAATCCATTTTCACACTATTTGAACTTTGAAGTATATGCTTCATCTACAGTCCATTTTGCTGCTCCCAATGGCTGATCTGCAGTTGTACTATGAGGATTGTCATGCCAATGATAGTCTAAGGTTCCAAGTTTTGCAGGTTCATTTTATTGGCCTTGCTTTGGTAGGCAACTATATTGTGTTTAGATTCATGAGAGTAGCTTTAGGGATTTTGGACCCTACATAATAGTTCTATTTTGATATGAGGATTTTTGTACGATGATATTTTGGCTTGTGTTGAAACTTAAGATTAGTTATAGAGTTATAGCATGTTGAAGGATTTTGATTTCTTTTAGAGGATTTTTTTAAGATTATATTTTTGCATGGTGAAATATTTGTGATGTAAATGGCAAGGCCACAGTGTGAAACACCACTTGTTTCAGATGCTGTCAGTGAACTTTACAAACACTCATAATATAAGGTTTGAGAAAAAAAAATTGCAATGCAAAGTGTCTGTGCTCTCATGTATGATATCAACAAACAACAAAAATTCATTCATAATTGTCTGGACAAAAGAGTGCTTGAAGAAGGTAAATGGGGACAACCAAGTACAATTTTGTGGCTGGTCCTACCAGGCTCCTTCCACCCACTCTAAAGTTCTCAGCATACATTTCAAATAATGCATGTAAATCTTGTGATGAAACAATTTGGCTATTGTGTACTTGAGCACATTTTGTCTCAAACCAACTTAGATTCAACAGCCTACATTTTTCTAAAGAACATTTCAACACAAACACTGCAATTTGAATAAGGGGCATGATCAAATCAAAGTTTTAAATGGACAAAGTTTCCCAACCCTGTGAAAGTTAAATTTCAGTGGTTTTTTAACTTAAAAATTCCACAACATTTCTCATGTAACATAATTAGCAAGTCTAGGTTTTTTAGAAACAAATCCATATGGCACAAAACAAGAAAAAACTAAAAACTTAGTTGAAATGTGGAATTTTATCCACAATTTTTTTCCTTAAAAATTTGGAAAATTAAGAAAACAAGCAATTTGTGTCAGAATATTCCTGTTTTACTTTTTGGCATTGAAAATGTGTGAACTTCACCCAAAAGAAAGAAAGAAACGATGTTGGATTCATAGGTAGTAGCTAGCGTGCATACATGTGAATTCATAAAATATGTGTGGATCAATAGTGGTGTCATGACATAGTTTTTTGCAAGATGGTTTTGCTCAAATCCATTTGGCATGTACCAACATTAATATTTTAACTAGTGGACATTGGTTTCAAGTTATCAATTAAATATGAAAATATATATGTGATCACATAGTAAATTAATGACCTGAATTAATTGGGCATTTGAAGTTCTAATAGATGGATGATTAATATCATAACTTTGGGATTACATATGAACTTTTCTTTTTGTGATTTCATTTAAAAATGGTTCTCCATAGATTTTTTTTGAAATTTTTTGTCAAAAATTCAATGATTTTTATAAACAATCATCAAAATTAGAAATAACTAAAAAAAATTGCTAGAGTTTTATACATGGTTCAAGTACGTGGCCACAAAATAAGGACATATATTTTATATTGCTTTAATATCAGAAATTGACTAAATTGACTTATGGAAGATTGTCAAATTAGTTACATTAGAAAATTTAAAAACAAAACTTAAGTTATTAGGAGTTCAATATTTCCCTTGTAGCATATCATGACAAATCTAGAAATGAAATCCTCTTAGAAAATAATTTTGTAAAACTTTGGTTTTGAACTTTTTCATGACTGTTATTGATGTGGTTTTTAAGAAGTTCATATCATTCTGAAAAAAATACAATTTTGTTTTGAATTTGTGCACACATGTAAAAAAGTGATCTTCACTTAGGACCATCCATAAATGGAAATGTATTTATAGAATTGATGGATTGCTGTTGCTTGACATTTAGTCATTGCAAGGCTTGAAAAAGATATAAAATAAATTAACTTATGAACAATTATCATGAAAATGTTGTAAAAAAACCATTAAAAATGGAAAAAATACATGTGATTGCAAAAGCACATGGTCCAATATAAAGTAAAAAATCACAGGCTGCTATTTATTTATCTTGATTCTTTTGTAGTTTGATTACAAAAACAATGAATATTCGATAGGCATGAGGGGGCACAACTAATGGGCATACCTGAATTTATGTATTTTGTGCACTAAAGATTGACTTGTTCTTGTGTAGATGTATTTGTAATTTAATAAAGATAATTGCTTAAATCATTTGCATCTTTAACAAGCAACAATTGGCACAATTAACAAGAACGTAAAAATTTAGAATGCAAATATTGCATTGGAGATGCAATTAACATATTGGTTTTAACATTTTTATCGACCCCAAGGCTCATTGCAATTTACAACCAACTATTGTTAATGAACAACTCCAAACTTAGTGGGTTGTTGATTGACAAATTCATTAGCACTTGATCACACTTTTACACTAATTTTAATGGGTAATGAAGATTGTGTCAAACTTGTGCTATCTATTAATGAACAATTTTGACATCCTTGATTGTTTTTGCTTTTGAGTGGGTGTAGGTTGATGTGTAATCAAAAGAAATGGCTACATAAAACAACAAGAGAAAAACATATTTGAAAACCATTAACAAAACCTAAAATTTTATCTTTATAGAGTCAAAGTCCTAAACCACAGAAACCTACAATAGAAACCCAAGTTCTATGCTTAAACAAAAGTTCAACAAAATTTGAAATAAAGTGATGTTGCAATAACAATGCCCACTACACAAGTGAATTCATTAACATCACGATCTTAATGATGCCCATCCAACTTCTATTTTAGACTTTTTGATATTGAATTAAACTTTCATTTCATATGTTGAAGGTTTAACTAGAGATTAGATCTTTCAATGTTTTTTTCAATCCCTTGAGCTATTAAGATCTCACCTTTATTATGCAATGCATCATTTCAAGCATGCTCTCTTTGCATCACTGCTACAACAATCATTCTTCCCATCCAACAGGTAGTTCAAAGGTGTGATAATTTCTAAAAAAGTGGACAACATTAGGTTGCAAAGAGAATAAGTAAGATTGTTTACATGGATTCCATGGTATGAGATTGGTTTTGCAAATTGATAAAATCTTAAATTTCATTCACTTTTTGCTTCAATTTAAAGATAATTCTTATGGGTTTTTCATGCTAACCATTCCAAAGAACTAATCACCCTTGGCTTGAATAATCCTCCAAACCTTCTCCAATTAAATGCATGATTGTAGAGTTAATTATATACCCAAATTTTTATAGCTCGAATCACCTTGTATTGTCATCACATCTCGACACCAACCCATCATACAACATTATAAATACATAACACATTGCCTTAGGTAGCCATTGGTCTAGTGGAAAAGAAACACAACTACCAACATAAATAGCAAACAAACTTACAAATTTCTCCAAACTAAGTTGATAACTTAGCTCTGATTTCACTTTGCAACTCCATTTCAACGTCCCCCTTTTATTCATATCTACACCATCTCCCAATTTTACATTTTGAAACTTCATCAATGCTATTCCATCCTCCACATAAAATAAGTCCTACATTACACACAAATAACAAACATATCCACTCCCACACATGCCTTCTTCAAATCCTTACAACGATGGTTAATCTAAAAAAACAAATAATGACAAAAAGCTTCTCATTGTCATTGTGCAAAACGTTGATAATGACACAAAATTTAAAAACCTAAAATTCTATGTGTTCACATTGAGAACATAGTCTTTCCACCTTCAATTTACATATGAATAGCCTTAACTTCATCAATTGTTGGCTTCCAAACAAATTAGCCTTGCCCTATTGTTTATTAAGAGACAACTACTTGGAGGACCATTTTCTCCCCTCCTGAACCTCAAAGTAAAAAAATTGAAGAATAAAAAAGTAATCTTTAAAATGTTGGAATTTTTTTAAAAAAAAACATGTGGCAAATTTGAATTGTTCTCAAACCTAACTTTTAGGTTCGATAAATGGGCCACAAAAAAAAAAAGAAAAAAAAAAAGTCAAAATTTAATCCTCTTGGAAACCATTATCTTGAACCTTGCAAGACCTAAGTTTTGTTTTCCAAAACGGACAGGTGACAAGTTTGGAATTCCTCAGGGTGGCTTCAACTTAAGCATCCTTTTAAAAAAAAACTTCTTGGAAAAGAAAAAAATCTTCAACCCTAAAACCAAAACCAGATTAATAAAAAATCATGATCTGGTTACGATTCTCAAATGAATTTGAAACCAAACCTGGAGTCCGATTCCACTGACCTGAAATGGCATGACCAAGTTGGAGGGGGGGGGGGGTTTCCAATCAGATTTTATAACTGACCCCCTTGATCCAGTTCCAATTCCATTCAGTTCTATAAATGGGACTCCATTTTTGTTTTCAAAACTGGACCAAAACCGAGCTCAAATAACTGGGTCCACCTGGGTAACGGGCCAAGACCGGTCTCTAGTCTGTTACCCTAAACCCTGAAGGGCCTAACCGACAAAAGCCATGGACCTTAGGTTAGTTTTAACCAACGGTAAGCAAGTGCAGAATTCAGTTGGTACTAATAATAAGGCTCCAATATTCAACTCACGTGCAAAAGTTAGGCACCGAAAAGGCTACAGTAGAAATTGTACAGAATCTGTGGGAGGCACGCAGGCAGGGGGGCCATGTTTGAAAGAAGGAATTTCTTTTCCCTCTTAGAGATCATCTGCATCTGCAGCAGCAGCACATCACAGTGTTCAAAGAGTTTGGCTTCATAAGGCAGCAGTTCCTTGCCAGTGTTCCTCATCATCTGCTGCATCTTCCCCCACTGACACTAGTCACCCTCACTCTCTCAGTGTGTCTCTCTCCTCATATTCAGCTGCTCCCAGCTGAGTCTTGCTCTGCCAATTCTGACCAGCTGCTTGCTGCTCCAGCCTCTGAGCCTCTGACTACTTTGTTGTTGTGTTTCCTGATCGACTTGGTAATCATTTCTTCTCTCTGCAACTGTAATTGAGTGGTCCTTGATCAGCTCGCGATTGCACAAGCTCTTCCCAGTTCTTCACTTAGTGTCCAGCATTAATATCTCTCTAGCTAGACATCAGCAGGCTTTGTCGATACTCCTGCAGCTGCAGCTCGTCATTTTGCAGCAGTTACTAGCTAGTCGTCAGTTCTCTCTCTCTCTCTCTCTCGCCTGCCTAGTCTGCCATTCTAGATCCACTCTTTCGTAGGACTTCCCTGAAAAACTATACATATTGCACAATTGAATAATATTGCGCCTGTCGTGAATGAAAGATCAAGTTCTTTCAGAATGATCCGAGTTGATTAATCCTGCTTTTTCATGAAGTTTGAATAGATTTTATATGTACCTTTGCAGTTGTTTTCAGAAAGTAATGGATAGATGACATAAGACAGCCTCATGAGTCCTCTCATCAAGCCGATCCTGATCATCATCACCCCAGATCAGCTGATCTAGTAGTCCTTCAATAGTCATGATCGACCTCCATTCTGTGGCAGAGATTCAATGGTTGGAGTCAATTACATACTCCTGCAAGCACTGTTGTTTGTTTGTTTGAGTCTTCAGACAGTAACCCAGCATCTGATGAATCACAACGTCTTCAGTGTCATCAACGATTGTTCAGTTCATGCCAGGATCCCAAGAACAGAATTTTGTAGGAAGTGTAGTAGTGGAACTTGCTAATTGGAATGCTAATTGTTGAATGATGAGAAGACTAAACTTGGCGTGTACAACATGTTTGTGCAGCAGGAGACGTTAGACCTGCTTTTTTACATATGGCTGCCTGTATGATGAATTCGACTCGGTCAAGCAGATCAGTACTACTCATGGGTCGGATGCAGCAGCAATTGAAACTACTGATGCAGCTAGCTGCTGTGTTGATGATTGGAGCTTCACGCTTGTGTAAAGTCTCTGCTGGAGGCTACACTGGGGATACTTACTGGAGCCCAGCCCATGCTACCTTCTATGGTGGGGATGATGCCGCTGGCACTCAAGGTGAGACTTGAACAATGTGTGTCAGAATGTATGTGTGTGTGTGTGTGTTTTGAGGATTTGAATGCCCGTGCAAGTCTGATAAATCTTCTGCTGGTGTTCTGCTGCTGCTGCTGTCATAGGTGGTGCGTGCGGATATGGCAACCTTTACAGTGAGGGCTATGGCACGAACACAGCAGCTCTGAGCACGGCTCTTTTCGATGGAGGCTTGAGATGTGGAGCTTGCTACAAGCTGATATGCAACCAGCCTCGATGGTGCGTGCCTGGCACACCTGTCCTGACTGTGACAGCCACTAATTTCTGTCCTCCCAATTGGGCGCTACCTAACGACGACGGCGGGTGGTGCAACCCTCCTCTCCACCACTTCGACCTGGCTGTCCCTGCCTTCATCCAGCTCGCCCAGCCCATTGCTGGAATTGTTCCTGTCTTCTACAAGAGGTAATGTCAATTCACACCCACAACTCAGAGCTCTTGGATGATTCCTTCCCTTGTGGGAGAATTGTCTAACTTTAACTTCAAGAATAGACTACAAACAAACGCAGGGAATAATTGTGCAACACAAGGGGTCTTGCAACTTTCCCAAGGAACCTCATCACAGGGAGGAAAGTTCAATCTAGAAGGGTTTATATACATGAGTTCCCGTTTGTAAGCCAGCTTCCTATTGTGATGTTATAGCGGTTGCTATGTGGTGCGTGCAGGGTACCATGTGAGAGACGAGGAGGATTGCGCTTCACCATCAATGGCAACCCTTGGTTCCTGTTGGTGCTGATCACAAACGTGGGAGGAGCCGGGGACGTGCATCAGGTGTCAGTGATGGCAGAAGGAACAAACTGGTCCTGGATGCCAATGCAGCAAAACTGGGGCCAGAATTGGCAGCACCAAGGCAATGTTCTGTATGGACAGACGCTCTCCTTCAAGACAACTACCAGTGACGGCCAGACGGTTGTCTCCTATAATGTAGCCGACACCTTTTGGCAATTCGGCCAAACCTTTGAGGGTAGCCAATTCCTGTGGTAACAATTTACATATGGAACCATCCACCATGAGGAGCTATCTGCATTTGAGAAAGATTTCTAGACTCGATCATTAGATGAATCCCCGCCAACCTTCCAAAGTTCCAAAACTGCTGCTGCAGCGCCCACTAGACCGAATCTATCCGCAAGTCTTCATGACAGGATTATAGCACATGATCAGCTAGCTATTGTTGACGGATTAATAACTCCCTGAAGATTAAAACTCATTGCAAGTGAGCTGATTTATTAAGGGAGCTAGCTAGCTAGCTGCAGCTGATCGACTAGTATGATTAGGTGAATGTCTTACAGTAATTTGACATGCCAGAGGATCATAAGGAAAACATGCTGCAAACTAGCTAGCACAAGGTGAGATCAAGCTTTAAAGACGACCTAGATCAAGCTTAATGACGCGATCAATTGCTGCATTTCTTGAACAAGTACATGCAGATATGAGAAGATCAGTACTACTCCAATTACAATCTCTAGCTAGCATGGAACGCAATAAGTCGAGGTGAAGAAAGCTGAATCTAATCATCAGTATGCAAATCGACTAGATCTACAATTCATGGTCGTCACCATATTAATGTGCAACTGATTGAATTTCATAGATCGATCCTAGCTAGCTGTTGCAGATCTAGCTAGCTAATGATCCGAGTTCATTCTCAGTTACAACACTAGTAGGCTAGGGGATTGATCCAAAGATTGTCTCAGTTGCAGCAACTCAGCTGCTACTGCAGTTTGTACAGGAGCTGGAACGCCATGGAATGGCGTGCTAGCTAGCTTGCTAGCTAGTAGTACTGATCATAATTCAAGTACTGTAGTGATTCAGTACATGAAGGTCGCTGAGGTGTTTGATGATTTCGAAGAATTAGATCATCACCCGCTCCTTAAAACATTTTCTGGAAACTTGTCTTAGCTGATTGCCCAGATCAGAGATCAGCAGCATGCAGCAGCTGCTGCAACAATATATATATTATTGTACTGAAATGCCATGCATGATATTCTATTGTATTTTTAATACTAAAAAGTTCATAGCTTTAATATATCTATGTTCAACAGATTTGGTCCATCAATATCTATTGAGTTTGAGAACAAACGTGTGCATGCCATTAGTACATTATAATCCAGAATGACTCTGGAATTGTAGCAGTGACAATCACCAAAATATATATCCATGTTGTTGGATAGGAAAAAAAGAGTGAGATAATTATAAAATGGAGGTAGTTATTAGGAAAGGTGAAAAATAGTTAATATTATGAAAGCTAATAAAACAAGAAAGTAATTATGAAATAATTAAGCTTGAAAATGAGATAGTTATTTTTGAATTCTCTTTGGAATGGTCCTTTGAATTCTCTTTGGAATGGTCCAAGGACGACCATACAACCATAATGATCATGTAGAAGCGACATATAAATCAGTTCCCATGAAACATCGTCATTGGAATTAGCAGTTTTCTTTAATTTTAGTACTATAAGTTCTCAGCTGAAAATATTGTGCCTTTTTGTGTGTACCAGCTACCCAGTTGGTTTAGAAAAGATGGGTAACTTTCAATACCTACTAGACTAGCCTATTTGTCCAAAGTACTAATGTTTTTCATTTGGCCTTCATTAAGAAGCACCAAACAAGAAGGGAAAGGGAGGAACACAAAGTGAGGACCAATGTCCAAAGTTGAAATAACACCCAAAAGTGAAAGGGAGAAAAAAGCACTCACCCAAATCCAAAGCCCACCCAAAAGTGAAATGGAGAAAAAGGCACTCGCACAAATCCAAAGCCCACCCAAAAGTGAAAGGGCGGAAAATGCACTTGCCCAAATCCAAAGCCCAAGCCGTGGTCCTAAACCTCTCTCACTAGTGGGGTGAAGCAAATCAGACAAAGAGAGGATTTGTTGGTTCTGCCAGGAGGGAAGCATTGTTTCTTTTAAGGACATTTTTTAAGCAGCCTACGTGCTGATCATCCATAGCCATCTGGAAGCTGATGTAGACAAAGTGGTGATCATCGATAAGAAGATTTAGCCAATCTGGCTATGAAGCTGCACAAATCTTTAATCATTGAACTATATTTTCAGCTTTTATTTACTGAAATCAAATGTAGAAATCTAACTATTTTTTCCTAAATTTATTTATTTTTCTGACTTCTGGCCATTGCAACCCTCAAAATTAAAATGATTGATTTTTAGATTTAAAAAAGTTTCTTCTCTTGGCGAGTTTTCCCCAGGAAAAAAAAAGGGCTGGAGGGAAGAACCTTCAATTTTCATCATGTGCATGGGTATCCACAGAGAGAGAGAAAGATTGTGGAGGAGGAACTGTGGAGTTTGTGTCGAATTTTTTTCTCCTAAGGATGTGAATACTTGATTGAAATTGTGGTTTGATTATTGTGTCGCTCAGCAAACCCCCCCCCGGGACTCCTCTCTCTGGCTCTTGGGAAGCTTTGCAAATCCTCATAATTATTGTTACCTGGAACAATTGCGTTTGCAGACAGAAAAAAATTGACTGTTCCTCTTTGGAAAGGGAGAGGAAGCAGGAAAAAGCTTGAGCAGGACCCAATCTGTGTGAATTGTGATATGTCTGTGGCTAGATCAATCTGCGAATCGTGGTATGCCTTCTGTTAGAGAGAGAGAGAGAGAGAGAGAGAGAGAGAGAGAGAGAGAGGTTGTTGGGTAAGAGAGTTTATGGGGTAGTGATGTCTGCCATCAAAACAGGAACTGTGTATGTGGATCATGCAGGAGCAACATTGCATTCAGATTCTCAGCTAAAAGGAACTCTGGATGATCTATCTGCAAATCTTTACAGCAATCCCCATATCCAGCCCTTTCTTTCTTTCCCTCATCTAATTGTTCATTGCCTGAGAGGTTTGAAACAGTCCAAGAGCTGTGAATCGGGAGATCCAAAAGGTGGCTATGGAAGATGATGGGTAACATCCTTGACAGAAAACAAAAAAAAAAACAGACAGTCGAAGTCATAGCAGCATCCAGACATCTGATGCTGGTCAGCAGGTAAAAATCTTCTGCTGAGATCTTGCAGAAGAAGCTACTTGACAATAATGCAAATTATGCTTTCTTTTGTGAGGTTTGGTTGCTGCTGGCCTGTGGGTGATAACATTCAGCAAGAAGTTTTTTTCTTTTTTCCCTCACAGGTTTTGGCTCTCTTCAATGCACCTGCTAGAGAATGCGCGTGTGTATTCACAGCAGGAGCTACCTCAGCACTGAAGCTAGTTGGAGAAACTTTTCCATGGAGCAGCAAGAGTGAGTATCTTTACACGATGGAGAATCACAACAGTGTGCTCGGGATTCGAGAGCATCCTTTTTTCATCTGGTCACTTATCTGAGGTTTTTCAAACTGCCGACTTTGAGTTTTGACTACTCAGACAATTCTTCTTCTTCAGTAAGTACAGTTTGTGAAATGTGATCTCCTTTTCTCGGCTTCATCTTTCTGTAGGTGCCATCATGAGATCATCATTGCATTCTTGACACAATGGAAAAAGATATGCTCTTGATCACGGTGCCACTGCCATAATTTGCTGTGGCTGTGGAATGGGTCTCCCCCCAAGCTCCAAATCTAGAAACTAGGAGAGAGGCATTGCACAGATAAAATGCAGGAGTCCACTACGAAGGCCCATGGGATCTTGGGTTCCGACAGGAGAATGTAAAGGTGGGGATACTGAGCTCTCTTTGTTTGGATTTTGAACTTGTGGTTAGTTGGTTTTTTGCTTTTTCTGTTCGATGTTGTTCTGGCTTACGTTGCCAAGAGTTTTGGTGTTGGATTTCAAAGAGTTCAGAACAGACAGGTGTTGTGATACGGTGGTTACGGATGATGCCAGAGGATCAAGAGCTCTACCACTTGTTTGCATTTCCCCTTGAACGCAATTTCTCAGGAGCAAAATTCTACTTGGATCTCATCACTCAGATTCAACAGGGCAGAAATTGTGGAAAAAAACACTTGTAAGGTACTCATCACATGACTCTCTAGTTTTACACATAGGATCTGACAATGCCAATATAAGCACATTTGGCATCAAGAGCACCTAGTCATTTTTCCCATGGACTTTATATTCAGGGACACAAGAAAGTAAGATTGTCTAGATTTTCTAGCAGGTAGTGACATTCCTGGAATCGGATCCATATTCTCTAATCAATCAATCACTGTAAAGAGGGTGGTGGTGGCATCTATCTATCAGTATGTTGTTGGAATTGGGAGAATGAGGATTGGGTCTGACCCAGCAGGGGTTAGTAGCTGGTGCTTGTGGATGCTGCCAAGGGATGTGGCACTACAACCCCAGACTTGTCTAGATTCAAAGCAGACTTTGTGGCCATCTCATTTACAAGGTAACAAGACAGTCCAATCTCATGCTCGTTGACATTGACAACTGGTGAAAGCTGACAATTTTCACATTGTGCTATTCTCTATGGTCTTGCTTGCATGCATCTCAATTCATTGGGCAGTTAGGATTTTTCTTGAGCAAAAAAAATTGGATATCATTCACAGCTTAGAAACCTGCTGGCTGTTTGTCACTGGTTGCAGTTATTTGACTACCCAACAGGTCTGGGAGCACTTCTTGTCTGGGATGGGTAAGCACAAGATTCACATTCCTTGATTTTACTGCTTGCCATATTCTTGTTGGGGAAAACCATTCTGGTAGCTCCTTTCAAGTTTCCTGACATTATGGATAAGATAGCCAGAATCTATGTTTTGGGTTGTGTAATGATCATGTGTTGTGGTGATGTTGGCAGATGCTGCACATCTGCTGAGAAAGAACTACTTCACAGGAGGTGAATTCTTATGTCATTTTAATGCCTTTTTCTTATGCTTGTCGTAGCCAAAGCTTTTCTTCATGACATCCAGGGCAATCATCTGGTTCTATCTACAGTATGATGATCAGGTAGTTTCTGTGCAATCTTGTTCCTCCAGACAAGAGTTTTTATTTGTTTTGCTCATCAAAAATTTTTTGCTAACAAAATTAGTTGTAGTATTTCCTTTCAGCAAAGGCACACAATTGTTGAAATGTATGTGAACTGGTGGACATCCTGTACACAGGCACAGTGGCAGTTTCCATAGCAGAAATGAGATAGAACAGAACAGTGGCTCAAGGATGGCACTGCTTCATTTCTCAGCATAGTGCACTCTGCCATGGGTTTTTGGTTATCAATCAGCTACAACCACAAAACATCAGTAGGTGAGGATCTTAGGCTCACAAACTCAGAGTATCTGACACCATCACCATTTCCATACCACTTGGTGCTTAACTGCTTCAAACTGACTGATCATTGTAGCTGAAATCTTGCACTTCTGATTGAACAAGGTATTGGTGATGCAGGCACATCAGGTCCTTGACCAGCTACATGGCTACAAAACTTGCAGGCTTAAAGCATGGGAGTGGAACTCTGGTTTGCATTCTATATGGGAACCACCATCACAATAATGATGATGATCACCATCATCAAGCAGTAAGTAGTGCATTGATGTCATGATCCAGTTTCATTTGCATCTGGAATCTTCATCTGCAAGTGCTGAAACTTTATCACACAAAATCTTTTAGTTTGTCATCATCTCTGGTGGATGCTTGTTTTTTGCAACAGCAGAATTACTGGGGCCCACAGTGTAACCAAGGCCCAATTGTGGCATTGAATCTGAAGTGGGCTGATGGGTCTTGGGTTGGTTACCATGAAGTTGAAAAGCTTGCAGCTCTGAGCAATATTCTGCTCCGTGTAAGTTGCTTTCAAGATGCTACCAGTAGTTCAAAACAAGCAATTTGCAAAAGAAAGTAGTAGGTCGCTTTTGGGAAAGATTCTTTTGTCAGGTTAAAAGTCAAAATTCATCTCACAACAAATTGAACAACATTGCCTTTTTGACTTCTTGCGCAGACTGGCTGTTTTTGTGACCCAGGTGCATGTGCAAAGTATTTGCAACTCTTGCAACTGGATCTCCATACAAATTATGAGGTCAGGGATCCTGCTGAAAACTGGCAAGCTATTATTCCTCATCAAGTTGCATTCTGTCTCCAAGTTTGATCTTTCACCTGAGTCATACAAGCTCTGTAAGGATTGCTGCATTAAGGTCTCTTCATAGTCCTTAGGAGGATTGGTGTGAACTATTGCAGGCAGGCCAGGTGTGCTGAGATGATCATGATGTGATCGATGGGCAACCAACAGGAGCTGTACAGGTTTCATTTGGTTACATGTCTACATTTGAGGATTGTTTGGTAAGAAGACACCCACAATCTCAGCTGCACTTGGAGAACCTCTTTTCTGTTTATAGAAAACAATTGTTTTTTTTCTGCAATTCAATGTGTTTATATCTTTTGTCTTGCATGTGTTTTTGATGCCTTAGTTAAAATGGTAGGGCACTTTGACAATTGAATCCAGTAATGTGAAACTTGCAGGCTGTGATTAGGTTCATTCACATGTATTGTGAACCGTCAAGAGTCTACCAATTAAGTACTGTGCTGGATTCAGTGTGCGGGTGTGGCCTCTGAGTGATTGTGGTAAGTTTACCAAACCAAAAGCAATTCTGTTCTATGAGACCTGTCTTCTTCCATTCCCCATGGCTTTTACAATCCATTGGCATATGCCCAAGAGACAGAGACTGGAACATTGTCAAAGAGTGTAGAAGTTTATTACTGAAACATGGTTATACCCATGTTTTTTTCCCTCATTCGAACTCTAGAACTTTATGGAAATATGGTGTGCAGGGCTTCTTTATTACAGAGTGGTTGAGACAGAGTCATTCTGGAGATACCCTTATGCAGAAGAAAGTGCGTGAACTTTTTGTCTCACAAGCTCTGAACACCACATAGCAAAATAAAAACACTGAACTGTCACTGAAACTACTTTGCTAGATTATAAATGACGGAGATCTTTCTGGCCTTGCATTACTGTTCTCAGGAATGTGGGTTCTTTTTTGTGAGTGGGATATATGATCTGAAGATGGATGTGCATCAAGAGTTTTCAGACTGAAAAAAAATTCACAAGTTGGGATGTATTTTTACTGCCCACAGAGATATTCTTATGTTGTCTATTGAGACGAGTTTTGGGTGAGACTGAAAGTCATGTATTTCAATGTCTTGTGATCAAGTGTGGCTTTCTTCAATGTTTTCAATTCAAACATCCATTAACCTCTCAATAGGGATGATCCAAGTCTGAGCTCCAAACATGATTCATTGTCTAGCTATTCCATTACAAGGAGATTAATGTTCTGTCACAAGTGATTTGATGCTCTTTGGCAACAGGTGCTTCTTCCGATTGGTCTCAGAACACACATTCTTGCATGAGTGTATGCTGGATTCCAGCTTGAGTATGCATGAGTATTGTGGCTCATCTGAATTGGGTTTGGGTTTGGTGTCCAGAAATTTATTTGAGATTTGGCATTCAGAGACTTGTGAGTTCTCACAACTCTCAATTGTTGTTGTTGTTGTTTAGAGCTGGAGGCAACAGCTATGGTCCAGAGGTGGCAGAAAGGTTTGCAGAAGCTCTAGGGATACCCTGCACATTGTTGAGGAGAGAACCCAAGAGCCGAAAATTGCAGTGAAGAACCTTTGGTGTTGGTGAAAGAGATGATGATGATGATGGGGGTAGTGATGAAGCCTCAGAGATCAGCTTTGTGAATGAGGGGCAACTTTTGCTTGTGTCAAAAGCCAGCACTGATGAGCTAAACCAGCGTATGGCAGTGTATGTCCATGACAGTCTTGGTGAAAAGAATACTAAGTTCAGTTTTTGAAGCACCAGAAAGAAGGTTGAGAATCAGACTTTTGGACTTTCCAAACCAGTTTTACTTGCCACCCATTCTGTGCTTCTAGTCATTTTGATTTTGGGCGGGAACTAGTTAAAGAGACAAGGGAGCTTTGAATAAAAACTTTGGCACTGCCTGGTTTGCATTTTCTGGGATGTGTTTTGTGATTTTGCAACCAATTGGGGATTAAAGCTTCTGAAAGGTGCACAAGTTCATTTAGAAAGGTGTTGATACACTGTGCATGGTTTGTTCCTGGAGATTTGCAGATCAAGGAGGTCTGCAATACTGAACATGCGCCTGTGAGTGTTAAGGTTGATGCATTGCAGTTTAGGCCAAACCTAGTGCTTCCGGGCAGCCTACCAAATGATGAAGATAATTGGCAGACTGTCAGCATCTGCAATCTGCAGTTGAACTGGAGACTGACTATGTCAAATGGTTACATGCAAGGTATGGAAGACTATTGTCAGTCAGGTCCAAAGTGAGTATTGAGAGACGCATAATCAGCTGAGGCAGATTCAAAGAAGTTTTACTCATTAATCCAGACATATATTTTGAAACAGCAGGTATGGATTCTGATGGGGGAAAAGTGCTGACAAAGCACGAGCAAGCTCTTATTGTGTAGCAACATAAAAGCAAAACTGGAATCTTCTTGTTTTGCCACCCCACTTTTGATCTCCTTAAAAGTCAAGGCTTCAAGTTTTACGGTTTCAGGTGTGAAGTTCATGCAGCTGATCCAAGTCAAGAATGCAGTAAACCAGTCTTCTTTGTGGGTGGATTCATCAAATATTAACCAAATGGCATAGTTTTGCTTTTGTACTTTCTTTCCAGTCTGCAAAGAGTGTGGGGGACTCGTAAGTATGATCCTTGAATGCAGATAGAGGTGCACTGTGTTGTACTCCATAACTTTCATATTTCATAAGATTTCCCTGTTGCAGATTGGACCTAGTAGACATTCAATTTTTGGTTTGAGGGTTTGTTTGGAATTCTCACAACTGCTACAAATGTGCAAGATCTATATGTCTGATTTTTGTTTGCATCATGAAATATGTAACCTAGAATTTGTCTATAGTTGTTGTACAATAAAATTGTTTTTTTGAAAATATTCCTTCACATTGTTATGACTTGCATGGTCATTCTATTGGAGGTTTTGTGACTTTCTCAGGTCTTTTGACTATTGGCATCAAAGTTACAAGAAAACTTTACCATAGTACCGTACTACCATAGTACCTTGCCAGCTTGACACTACTTAAATTATTTATAGAAATGTTGAAATTTTCCAAAAATGTAATTCTAATAGAACAAAATTTTGTGAACAAAAATAGAGAATCTATTGAAGTGTTTCATTTAAAACATGGAATCTTCAAACATGACTTTTTTATTTGAGGAACATGTGTTGAAGCTGCCATTGTACTGCGGTTGTATGAAACTTGTGAAACTGAGTTTGGACTTGTAAATATGCACAATATAAGATGATCTCCAAAAGGGTTGGTAGAAAAAAAGACCCTTTTTGAGTGGCTGAAGCAGTCTATCAATGTGTATCGTCGACCCTTTCATGTTCATGAGTGAGAATAAGGGAATAATTAGGTAATACTAAGGATTTGGTAAACACACTAGAGGCTCAAATAGGGGGTGTGGCTGAAGATGCTTTTAGATCAATAAAAAATCTCAAATAATTGAACACCCTACTTCCTAGAGCATGCATATGAAGTATCCAATGCATCGGGTTTAAAAGGATTCCCATCTTGTGTCCCTTATTACAATCGTAAAGAACCACTAGAATTTTTTTAGTGTATGTGGAGGGCACATTACCCTTAGTAAAATTTCTACATCAACATCAAATGGGAGCTTATATATAAGCTTCCTCATTTTGAAGAACCTTTACACACAAGGTGTTCCTCCAAAATGAGGAACCTCACACACAAGGTGCGTCCTATCCTCTAAAATGACATCATAGTTGTCTATTTTACAAGAAAAATTCTAATGGTTTTTTGGGTCAAGGACTTCAAAAGAGTCAATTTTGTGAATTTGGGTGCCATGTTCAGGTCCTGCCTTGTGCTAGGCCCTCATTACAAGAATGGCCCTATTCAAGCTTCTTACCATACACAAAAAGAAAGACATTTTTTGCTCCCAAATCTTGTTCAACTAAATTAAATGAAATTGTTCTTTGGGTGGGTTTTATTGCCAAGATGCTTTTATGTGATTGGCTAAGTGATTTGATAACCCATTTGTGAATATAGTAACTTGTATGCATGACAGGTGCTTTTGATTATTGGTTGCAAGATAGATATTCGTGTATTATTGTGATTCACATCCAGTTAAATCCAGTCTTGAGTAGTATTGACATTTGTGCTAGTTATCAATCCAATTTCGTGCAAGTATGAAATATCATAATTGTAGGTTCCTAAAGAAACTAAGATCTAGTTGAAACCTTAGCTAACCTAGTATAAACTTGTTAGATCCCCGCCAATACCCTCTTTGTAAGGTATTACATTGATGAAAAGCAATACCTTAGTAACCTTACATATATTTGTTTGTGTACATTTGCAATTCATCCAAGTAGGTTATTTATCATCCTTTTATTTTCAGAACCTTTTAATCCACATAGATTTTCACTTTTGGCCATGAACCCTAAACCCTTTGGAGGTCAATTTTTCAATGTCTATAAGATGCTAGTTTTTGGCTTGAATGTGAGTTTTCCAAGTTAGCTTTGTTTCAATTCTTGGAAGGATGATCTATATCTAAAGATGCTAGTAACAAGGGACATTTTGGGTTGAATGAAAGTTTGCAACAACGAATCTTCGTAAGTTAGTTAGGACTCTTTTTTACTGTTTTAAATATGAATGTTTTCTTTTCTTGTTCAATTTGCATGTCTTTGATCAAATTCTGAGTGCTAATTTTCAAATCTTTGAATTGCACTTGCCTGTGTTCATGCCCAATAATTTGACAAATATGGGTCTCTTCTTTGTTTGTATGCTTGAAGTATTTCATGTTTCAAGTTTCAAAAGGTAGAATGCCTAAGGTGCTTAATAAGGGTTGAGGTATGAATTGGAGCTATAACCTTACATGGCTTTCAAATCAATCCACATTAAATTGCATAACATGTTTGTTTGTATGCTTGAGCTATTATTGTATTATGAGTGTTTTATGTTAGAACACCTAGAATGTTTAAGGCACATGTGGTTGAATTGTGAGTTGTACTTATGCCCCACTTGGGTTATGCTCCACTTGGGTTATGCTCCTAATCTAACCAATTTTTAAAACACAAATAATAGAGGCTATTCACTTGTACGCTTAAAATATTGTTGACTCTTGAGGTTTGAGATCAAAGCACCCAAGGTACTTCATGTGGCTAAGTTCTCACAAGGAGCTATGTGCCCATTTTGATTTAATTCCCAATCAACCAAATTTTCAAACATAGATAACAAAGGTTGCTCATTTGTATTCTTGAGGTATTGTCTACTTTTGAGATTTGAGGTGAAAGCACCCAAGGTATTTTAAGTGGTTGACAAAAGGACTGGTTCATTGACAAGAATTTTTTATCACCTGCAGTAGGAATTCTTTGGACACTTTTCTAGGGATTGGGAACTTTATGTTCATTTTGTAATTTAATAAAACTTCAAAGCTCTTTGTGAAAATTTCAGATTTGAGGCATTAGGGATTGTGAATGTCAAAGTCTTCCATTTTAACCCATGTATGCATACAATCTATTTATACTTATCATACAATTATTACAAAATAAAACGTATATATTGATAATTGGATTGACTATGCAAACTTGCAAATTGATACCAAGTAGGTCCCAAACTATTATAGATATAAATCATGAAAGTAAGAGCTAATACAAGTGGAATAATAATATTTGGATATTCTAAAATATATATGACTATAATTTTTTTGAATTAACACTAAATAGCATTTGATTAATTCAAAGTTTTTTCACTAACACAGCATTCTCGTGTCATACCTTAATGTCAAGTTGTAATTTCAATATAATATATGCAACAATAAACATTCATATTCCACAACGTAATGAATGAAACCAGAAAGTTTACCTCACACATGTCATGCCATGCCCCCACACACTTTTGTGTGAGAAAAACCACATTCTTTTGTAGGTACTAGAATTGGAAACTGGAGTAACACATACTAGTATCCAATGAGGAATGCAAAAGGAAATTTGGTACAAGAAATATTAATAATTTTGAGCTCCAAGAGACTCTCATTTTGTCTTAGAACAGAATTATTCTTCTAATATAAAGAAGCAAGCCCCAAAAAATTGCTAGAATTTTGCCTTGGTTCTAGTGTACATGCAAGTTCACCCAAGGCCAATTGGGCAATTGCATGTTGGATTTGATGGTCTGAAATTAGTATTTTTAGTTTTCTTGAGTGAAGGAACAATTCAATGTGTAGTGGCTATAATAATTATATAACAGACAGAGTTCTTGCACATTGCTTGTGCATTTTGTTTTTAAAAAGGCATAATTATGTTCTTAAAAGTATCACATATTTACACAAGAAAGTATGTTCTTGTACTAGATACTTGGTGCTGCTAAGTGTTTGGTGATTCTCGTTTGTTTTTCCTCATAATTGTTGAATCTGGTTCTAAGAACACATTAAAAAATTGCCTCTGGTTTTTAACTGTTTTCCAGTTTTAGATAATTGGCTTGGTTTTCAAAAAAACTAAAAAAAACACTAATTCTCTACCAATTTTTCTTTCAAGAGGATTTGATCCCAAGACATTCTAAAGAAGGATCAAGGTTTTTATCACTAGGTTTTCATACCTCATGTGGGAAAAATTAAATTAAATTAAATTTTAAAATGATACAAGTGCTAACACTTTTAAAGCTAAAAGCATTGACAAATTCAAATTTTAAAAAAAAAAATCCTATGTTTTTTTACACATTTGCAAGTGTTGCCTAATGATAAATGATCTCTTTAATGTAAAGAAAATCTTGAATTTGAATTTTCTTTTAACAAGTCTATACTTACTATTTTCATCTACTAAACTTTTTCACCTCGAATAGGTTGAGAATTGGACCTCATGGTTAGCCCCATAACCACCTCAAGTATTAAGGTTGAGGTCAAACAATACCTTGGAAAATTTTCAAAGAAATGGTTTTCACCTAAGTTGGAACCATTGGTTTTCATTGAGAGAACCAACTTGAAAACCAACCCTATCCATGATACCAGCCCAACGCTAACGCTACTCCATGATGCAAAAGAGAAAGAGTTATTTGCACAATTGAAATGGTAAATTTGATGATGTTGTCACAAATGATTTGAAAATTTTAGAATGCATTTTGATCAATGGATAAGATGGTTGAAATTATTGGAATTACAAGTTAAACTAATTGTAATAGATCTTTGGATGGAATGGTTGAAAATGAAGAGATAATTTAATTGTACAAGATGTATGGGTGGAATGGTCGAAAATGACAATATAACTTGATCTACCATCATTTCTCTTAAATGGGTCCTATGTGACAAGCCTTTTGGAGTTTGGCACATCAAATGGAACATTTGAGATTTCAATGGGACTTTGGGTTTGGCACCTCAAATGGAAGGAATCTTTGGAGACCTTGATAGGATTACAACCTTAATTTTATAGTGGGACTGAGAAAAACCCTAATTTGGAGAACACTAATGAGAAGGCCCCCACAATGTTCATGGAGGTGTAGACATGCATTGATGGAAATATTAATGTTTTTCTTGGATGTATTGATAAAAGCCTACTATGTTTTTTATTTTGAAAAATTCAAATAAATGCCTACAAAACCATCATTTCTTTCATGAAAACCATTGGTTCTTTGAGGTTTTTGAAATATTAAAACTTGTAATTCTTATAACTTGTAAGTAAATTTTTAAAAATTTTGACAACAATTTAAATTAGTTATTATTAACCAAATCAAATACATTGCCCAACATTGGTTTGCATGAATTTTTTTTTCAGCGAAAACCCATCAAAAGGTGACACACATTATTTTAAATGAAATATTTTGTAGCAAATTCTCTTTTCTAAAAAATTTTTTGCCTAAAGGGCGATATAAATCTATTTTTTTTTAAAAGGAGTTGCCACATTTATGCCTACTATCCATAATTCTAAAAGTTCCTTGGAATAATGTCATTAGTTAAGTTGAAATTTGTCTATGGGTGCCTACCACCTTGGCTCCTTTGTCATGCTTGTATGCATGGCCTCACACATGACGACCGGTTACGAGCATGCCAATCATGCCTTTAGGGTTAATGTACGATCTTAGGGTTAATGTCGCAACCTTAGCCTTAAGCTCGTGACTAGGGCAAAGGCTTGCAAAGGTGCAAGCCAAAAGTGAGGCTAGGAGTCACATTTCATGCTCCCGGAAGTGTAAGAGTGTGTGAGGGAATGAACCCCCACACTCCCAAATGAGCTCTCACTTTGGAAGTTGGAGTCCCAATGGATTTTTGAATTTTTAAAAGGCAATTACAGGGGTCAAAACTCATTGGATTGAATAGTTTCTTATATAATTGGAAATATCTTAAAATGTAGATGTCTAAAATGGGTTCGCATGACCCAATTGAATACATAAAACACAACTTATAGCCAAAAGAAAGGCGAGGAGTCAAATTGTCAATTTGACTTTCGGCCATTAAAAGTCGGGAATCACCTTGATTCCTTTGTGTGCAGGTTATGTGTCACATACCGTTGGAAATCTCTGGATGAGTGTTACAACTTTGCTGTAAACCTCAACTCAATCAGAGGTTTGCACACAAAGTTATGCGCCTCCAAAGTCGCAAAATTCCCAATTTTGGGAATTTTGGGACTTCCATTTGGGAGTCCCAGGACAAAATGACAGTTGGGTGCTAACGCTATGGCCAAGCACAAAAAATAATATAAGGGGGAAGGTAGTGGCTTCCCCCAAGTCCAAGCCATGATGAGTCTCGTGAATTCGTGTTTGCTCGTGGCTTGTCGTGCACCAAAAGTGCCCTAACTATGCACTAACCAATTTGTTGTTTGGTTTTGTGTAAGTCCATGTGAGTAATTGATTTGCTTGTCACTATTCCTAGTCCCATCTTGGAACTCCAGCACACCTCTCTACCCTCAAAGTATTGTGAGCCAGGGAACACGCCCCAATTCCTTCTCCTTCCATTGTCTTCACCTTTGGACTTGTAGTTGAGTCCATTAAGGAGCTTGGGGGTGTGTTAGTTAATGTACATTCTTAGGTTACTATACGTTATTAAGTGTTTTAAGGTTATGGCTTGTTTAGGGTTTCAACTTTGTTGATGGCTATATAAAAGGCCAAACTCTTCCCTTCTCTTGTCAGTTTTTTTTTTAATAAATTATCAGGGAGAGTTTCCTCCATAATTAGCCTAGATTTCTAGATGTTCACGATGGCTATTACACGGCCACCATTTACATACACTACATTTTTTTTCTTTCTTTTCAATTCAATTTAATTCTAGAAAATTTTCTTTCTGTTGCTTAATGTTGAAAGCAATAATTTTTTCCTAGTTTTGAGTTTTTTGGGTTTCTTTTGCTTGATGGTTTCTTGTGTTCTTGAATTGCTGCTACTTCTTTTTATTTTTCTACTCTTGTACTCTAGCTATAACAGGAACAACAACCATCAACTAGCAACAGCGTAAACGAAAGAGAAGGGACATCGGAAAAGCCCACGGCAGCTATTATGAAACAGTCACCGAACAGCGACGCATTGATCTACAACTAGAAATAAACCATCACTGGCTTTCAATTCAACATCGATGAACATGGCTTCCACATTGACACCAAACAATGTTTCAAGTCTCTAATTAGTGATAAACTAGTGTTGTTTCTCTAGTCGTTGCACTTGTGCTCGCAAGCTCTTAATGGTCACATCCGATGTGGCCTTACTATTGTTGCTACTATTACCCTTGGCATGACGCACTGTTCGTTTTTTGTTCATGGCGACCTTTGAACCAAGAGGAGGAGCACCAAGAGTAGGTGAAGCGACGAGAACAAGTGTTACAACAAAGGCACCACCATCCACTGCAACAAGCTCTTGCTTATGCTACCTTTAGGTGCTATTGACTAGAGTTAAGGATGAGGACACCATCGCCTTCAACCTCTTGGCTTTGGCCTCTGACCTTTCGGCCACAATGGCCTTCGCATTTTGCTTAGAGTTCTAGCAAAAAAGAGAATAATAATAATAAACACAAAATAGAAGAAAAAAATTTTCTCTCTTCTCTTCTACACCCCATCACTACAAAGCTTGTGGACATAGATCGTTCTATAGCGCCATTACCGTTGTCATTTCTTGTCATCGCCATTGTCATACGTTGTTCTCGTTTGTTGCCATTGTCGTCCATTGCCATCATCGTTTGTCATCATCGTTTATCGCTGTCCATTGCCGTCATCATCTATTGCCATTGTCGTTCATTACCATCGCCATCACGGTCCATTGCCGTCCATTTGTTGCAACCCTAGCCTTGGGTTCACGACCAAAGCAAGGGCTTGCAAAGGTGCGAGGTAAGAATGAGCCTAAGAGTCACATTTCATATTCATGGGAGTGCAAGAGAATGGGAGGGAATGAACCCCACACTCCCAAATGAACTCCCACTTTGCACATGAAGAAAAAGCTTGATTTGCAACTAGTGTCTACGACTGTTTTTTAGTTGAAAGAGACATTTTACAATTAACTATCTAGTAGTCGCCTAAGACAAGTCGCAGACAACAAATAGTCGCATAAACATTACATCAGGATGACATCATCAGATGATAGATGAAGGTTAAATTTCGTATATACTGTTTCATCTGATGGGGCCAGTATATACATAGTGTATATGGGGCATCATTTTGCGACTATAAGTTGCAACTATTTTGGTGGATCCAACCTCCAACCATGTGGAGACACCTGTTAACTATTGAAATACTTAAATTATGTTCCTTAAATCTTTCCAAATTTATCTAGGTCATTGGATTCAACACATTGGGATTGTCACATGTGGTAAGACAATGTAAGATCAAGTTTTTCCTGA
>Ga0116227_10005395_pt1 | contig 26940 bp, 32 predicted proteins | sample S1TSphgellanicum_FD_89693 | JGI IMG/M metagenome (GOLD analysis project Ga0116227, IMG submission 89693) | Host-associated microbial communities from peat moss isolated from Minnesota, USA - S1T2_Fb - Sphagnum magellanicum MG | ecosystem: Host-associated > Plants > Peat moss > Unclassified...
GGCCTCCTGTCCCGACGATTTGTCCCGGCCCCCTTTTCGTGTTTCCTTTCATTGGGATTTTTTTTCCTTTCGTTTCGTTTCGCGTTTGTTTGCGTTTTGTTTTTTTGTTTTTTTGTTTTTTGTTTTTTTTTTTTTTTTTTTTTTTTTTTTTTTTTTTTTTTTTTTTTTTTTTTTTTTGTGTGGTGGGGTTTTGATTTTTGAACGTGTTGTTGCTGAGGTGTGGTGCTTTTAGAAGGGTTGTGTTTTGTTGCTCGGTTTTATGTTTCTGATTCCAATTTGCAATCTTTTCTCGTTGAATGTGTGTAGTATTTCTTGCTAATTGCAGTTGCACATCAAGACACCTGACGTTGTTGTTGGGGTTTTTTTTTTGTGGGGGCGGGGTGGATTGCTGAAGTTGCTGCCAAAAAGTGCCAGAAAACTGTTTGTTAGTGTTTTTGCAACAGTTATTGTTGTTGAGAGTGCGTGTGTTTTTTGGGGGTGTGCTTGTTACTTTTGCAGGAAAGAGTTGAGTTGATTGGGGATCGTGTGTAGAAGAAGAAGAGGAGGGAACGAAAGAAGCGAGTTTTTCAAGGATTTGCAAGCGAAAATGGATCCTTCTTACTCTGCTTATGAGGATGCGGTCTCGAGGAACAAAGAGTCCGCCGCCAGAGGGGTGGTGGAGCTGGAATTGCCTGTGGGAGTGCGAGTGCGGGGTTTGTTGCAGAGTGGGTACCAGAGCGTGTTGACGCGTGAGGCGTTACAGTTTGTAGCGGATTTGGAGCGTCGATTCCGACCGCGTGTGAAATACGTGCTAGCGTGCAGGCGCGAGGAGCAGGCGCGCTACGACGCCGGCGAGTTGCCCGGGTTCGATCCCGCCACGAAAGCCATTCGAGAGGGCGATTGGGTTTGTAGTGCTCCACCTCCCGCTATTGCCGATCGCAGAGTGGAGATCACGGGCCCCGTCGAGCGCAAGATGATCATCAATGCTCTCAACTGTGGTGCCAAAATGTTCATGGTGAGTGTGCCACTGATCGTGAACAGTTCTATTTTGTTATTTCCGTTTGGTCCTCGAGAAAATGCATGCAATTGAGTAGTTCAGATCACAAGTGAATTTTGTAGTTTTCGAGACCATTATGCCCACAATCTGCAGTAGCTCGGATTCTGATTTGTCATCATCTGTGAAATCTGAGCTTTTCGAAACCATCATCATCATCATCACCATGTTGATCATGTTGCATTTTGTTTCTGGAAGAATTTTTGTGTGTGACTGAAGAGTTCCAGTTTTTGTTGGCGGAAACATGCAGGCAGACTTTGAGGATTCACTTGCACCCACATGGGACAACCTGATGCGGGGTCAGATAAATCTACGGGATGCCGTGAACAGGACCATCTCCTTTGAAGACAAAGCCCGCAACAAGCTGTACAAGCTCAATCCCAAGACTGCAACTCTTCTCGTTCGACCAAGAGGCTGGCATCTGCAGGAGGCACATATTGAGATCGATGGTGAGCCTGCTACTGGTGCTTTGGTTGATTTCGGTCTCTACTTCTTCCACAACCATGTCAACTTCCGATCCAAGTATGCTTCTTGCCAGAACTCTCAAAACCCTTGAATTGAAATTTCCTTTAAAACAATCCATCTGAGTTGCAAAGCTCACACAGGACTACAGTTCTTCAACTTTGCACATCATGGCAACATGTTTTTTCCCCTCACCAGAATGAAAGCACACTGGCTTCTGGAAGATTGAAAGAGTATTAATCCTGTTAGATTGAATTCTGGTGGAGTCTGAGGTTTTGAAAATTTTCTCATGCATATGTACCTGTGCATGTGTTTTGTGACAGGCATGGAGGATTTGGCCCTTTCTTCTATCTTCCAAAGATGCAGCACTCAAGGGAGGCAGCAGTGTGGAATTCAGTGTTTGATCGAGCAGAGGATGTTACTGGAGTACCTCGTGGCAGCATCCGAGGAACTGTGCTGATTGAAACACTGCCTGCCGTGTTCCAGATGCATGAGATTCTGTACGAGTTGCGAGAGCATTCAGCAGGCTTGAATTGTGGTCGATGGGACTACATCTTCAGTTTCATCAAGACCGTTCGTGCACATGCTGACAGGCTGCTTCCTGATCGTGTGCAGGTAGGTTACTTCCATTCTCATCAGCCTCAAACCCCAAGTGTAAAGCCCTGAAGATACTATGGTAGAGGACAGTTGAAGAAGCTAGGGTTGATTGTTGGGAGATGGTTTTGAAAATCCAGAAGCTATGATGGAGGTGAGGAGATGGTTATATTGTCCAAATTCCAGATTTAGATTTTGTGGGGAGTCTAGAACAAGAGAACAGTGGTTGCATTTCATGCTTTGTCTGAGTGGTCCTCGTGCAGGTGGGTATGAAACAACATTTTCTGAAGAGCTACACAGAGTTGTTGATTCAGACTTGTCACAGACGTGGTGTTCATGCCATGGGTGGAATGGTATGTAACCTCTCTTCCCCTCTCTGTCTTGATTAGATGTTGAACGTAGACACCAAGCACAATAAGTGGTTTCACATTCAGGATCAGTTTTGTGGATATCAGATGTAATTCTTTGGATAATGCACTAGTTGCTGAGATGGCCTCCTCTGAGTGGCACAAAACCTGTTTGTGATTGTGATTGACAGGCAGCACAGATTCCCATCAGGGATAATCCTGCAGCAAATGAAGCTGCATCAGCACTGGTGAGGGCTGACAAACTGCGTGAAGTGAAGGCAGGCCATGATGGCACCTGGGCTGCACATCCCGGACTCATTTCAATGGTTGTGGAAGTGTTTGATTCTAACATGCCTCATGCGAATCAGCTTGATGTTAAGCGTGAGGATGTCCAGGTAATGTCCATCTGTTGCAGAAATCCTGTAAAAATTTCCAGTGATCTTCAAGCTGCCACAAATTGTTAGAATATCAGTTCTCTTGTCCATGGCTGGCAGCTACAAATTCAGCCCAGCTGGTACTCATGTATACTGTGGAGGAACCCTTGAGCTGGTGCAGGTTACGGAGGATGATTTGCTTCAGATGCCCAAGGGAAAGCGTACACTGGAGGGTCTGCGACTGAATACCCGTGTGGGAGTCCAATACTTGGCAGCTTGGATGACAGGAACAGGCTCTGTGCCTTTGTACAATTTGATGGAGGATGCAGCCACAGCTGAAATCAGTCGTGTTCAGAACTGGCAATGGATCAAGTATGGAGCTGTTCTTGATGGTGGCTTGGTTCCAGGTGTGCACTGCTCCACCAACCACCAATATTCTTGGATCTGGAGACCTAATTTTTCATTCATTTCATTCTGGATTGTGCCTTTATTGTGGCCTTTTATCTTCCAGTTGTCTTTGGTATTCTGGTAATGTTACATCATTAGTCCTAGATCTTCAAGCAGGTCTGTGTGTGGCCAAGTGTTACAATTGATATAGTTCTGTTGCTGCAGTTGAACTTCTAGCCCAATCTTGAGTCCTGAGTTTGCTTTGGGTGAATGGTAGGTGTGCGAGTGACAAAGGAGTTGTTTGCCAGGGTGCTGGATGAAGAGATGGTACGCATTGAGAGGGAGGTAGGACCTGCCAAGTTTGATAGTGGCCATTACCGAGAAGCTGCAAAGCTGTTTGCCAAACAATGCACATCAGAGATATTGGATGACTTTTTAACTCTTGATGCATACCGCAACATTGTGCAGTTTGCACCCACTGCTCGCATGTAGATGGGAAGGATTAAAAAATACAGCAAGTCAGCAAATGAAAATTGCAGCATGAAAGGAGTTTCCAAAGGTAAGTCTGGCGAAACAGAAAAGGAAGTTGGTAGATGGTGGGAGAAAGAAAAATCTCTGTATTCTGTGTGTAGATCAGATCATATCTAATCTGAATGTGCATTAAGGACAATAAAGCGACAGTTTCCACTCATGTGAACAGACATTAAATCCCCCTGTAGATCTTTCTACTTAGTGCTCTCAGAATGCCAGCCCAGTCCTACAAATCACACTGGTTCTAGGGATTCTACAGTGCAGATGTATGTATGTACCTACCTGCTGTGTTTGTGCTGTTCAAGACCTTGTTTAAAGAAGGTTTTCCATTTCCAGTACAGTGCTTTGTGCACTGGAAACTATATGAAAGAACTGCATGGCAGTGGGGAGCTGTTATTGCATGTCATGATGATGGTCTCCCTCGCCTTCTATTCAAGCTGAGTTTTACTTTGAATTGCATTGCATTGTGTGCAAACTCCCTTCTCCGATTCTGCAATAGTCTCTCAAGGAATTACCCACCTCACTGTTAATAGGGTTTTCTTGGGGGTGATTGAGAATGCCAAATGGTTCCCAAGGGATCCAGTAGTGAGTACATGTGGGTTTGTGTATCATGCAACTTCTTTTAGGGGCCACCAGATCACTTCCCTTGATTCTAATGAGACAATGGCATGTTCTGGAAGTGAAGGCAATGAGCATATCCAACTGAATAGGGAAGTAACCTTCGCTTCCAGGTTGTATACAGGAAGAGTGAATGCTGTTTCACTGCAGCCCTAAGTTCTTCATATGGCCACACAGATAACAGATGCATTGGTCAACCGGGCCAGATTATGCCAGATCGATCCCAAGTATCAAACCTGATTAGCTCATGAGCTGTGGAAAAAAAGGCAGTCTTTTGCTGGCAGAAATCTTAAGCCACCAAATTCCTAACCTAATAATAAATCATGTGTTCCATGGTTTGGCATCCAGGTTTTGATTACTTTGCAAATGGTTGTAGAACAAAGAGATCCACTACTGCAGAACTGCATCTAGGGGGAGCAGCTAGCAGTCTTGGGCAGGACACATTGATCTGGTACAGAAGGATCCATGCAGATCAGGAATTCCTATACACTTAGAAAACATGAAAACAGTTCGCTTGTGCTAAGATGTGAGTTGCTGAATTTGACATTGTAAACCCCATGCTTATGTCTTGTGGGTGAGAATTTTGCAGAACCCACACAATGCAAATCATTTTGACAGACTCCATATTCTTCACATGAAAGCTCATCCTTGCAGAAAGAAAGAAAGACAACAACAGGCTCCAGTATTGCATTGCATTCTTCACAGAACATTGTACATGTACAGAATATCATGTCCCCTGAGATAAATAGATGGGAAGATCTTGTACTAACTCCTCATAGTTAGTCTAACTTCACTGTATTGAACAAGTTCCTCACAGGAGCAAATTCATGGCTGCTTTGACATCAGTTCCAAATCTCAGAGAGTAACAAACGGGGTAGCACAGAACAGAACAAAACAGAATAAATGAGGAGCAGATTTGCTGATGTCATCTGTGCCTGTGGAAAACCTGAAAGATTTTGTTACATGGTATCATGCCATCCCAACTAATCCACATTTATTGTAGGGAAAGCTTTTGCTTCAGGACTTCCATTACTGAACTGAAATCAGCACCTACTTGCACAGGAGGATTTGCAAACCGGCTGGAAATGTCAGGAAGCTCACTCGAGTGATATGCCACTTTTGATTGTGTGAATTTCAGACCATGTGCAGTGCTTACAACCACTGTTCGGTCTGATGGCTTAATGATGTTGCGTTTTCTCAGCTTCAGCAAAGCAGTAAGGGCAACTCCTGTGTGGGGGCAAGTGAACATCCCTCTGCTATCTGCCTGCGCACAAACATCCATGATCTCCTCTTCTGATGCCTCCTCAACAATCCCATCTGAATTTTGCAGCGCATATATTGCCCTGTCAATAGAAACAGGGTCTCCAATCTGGATTGCAGATGCAAAAGTTGGGAGAGCTGTAACTGGTTTGAAACTCTCATACCCATCTTTGTAAGCTCTGTACAGAGGGTTGGCATTTGCTGCCTGTGCGCAAACAAGCCGTGGCATCTTGTCAACCAGGCCCAACTCTTTGCACATCTGAAACCCCTTGTAAAAAGCATAGATGTTGCCTAAGTTGCCACCAGGTACAATCACCCAGTCTGGAACCTCCCAATCAAACTGCTGGAGTATTTCAATGGCAGCTGTCTTCTGTCCCTCCAAGCGGAGACTATTCAGAGAGTTTGCAAGATAGATTGGAAGCTCTGTCGTGACTTCTTTGATCAGCCGCATGCAACCATCAAAATCAGTATCCATACTCAAGACAAGAGCTCCATTTGCGATCGGCTGCACAAGTTGGGCGATTGAAATGCGATTTGCTGGAAGAAAAACAATTGCTGGTATTCCAGCTGCAGCGCAGTAGGCTGAAAGAGCTGCAGAAGTATCACCTGTAGAAGCACATCCAACACCAAGCAATGGCTTCCCAAGCCGCCGCAACCTGTTCACTTGCGAAACAAGCACTGTCATCCCCAGATCTTTGAAGGATCCTGTGTGGCTGATGCCACAATGCTTCACCCACAGATCATTCATCCCCACGATCTGCCATAAGCAACCAGTGTTAAGACATGCATTGATCTAACAAAATCATGTCATGTGTGCATACACTCTGCTGCAAAACACTGGAAGTGCAACTGTGTTTGTGTATGGAGAAAGCACTTACCTCCTTCCCAAATCGCTCTGCCCAAAACAGATTTGAATTACCCTCAAAGACACTGACAATATCATCATCATCAATCTCTGGCAGCACCCATTCCTTCTTGCTCCAGACACCTGAACCATAAGGCCAGGTAGTCTTTCCAACTCTAGAATCAAACAGATCTCGCCAGTATGCTCCATCAAATTTCTTCAGAGCTGCCATGTCGTGCTGCACATCCAGCAATGCGCCAGACTTGCTTCTGTAAACCACCTCATCAATCGAGTACTCCTCATCAGTTTCTATACCTGGACAGAACGGCACATACTTGGCTGAGAATGTGTTGGGAGGATTGGCAAGCCCCTGCCGTCGAGCTTCATCTCGGATATTCTCATCTGCATGCCGTTTTGCCGAATTCGGTGAGAGGGGAGTGGCGGAGTTGTTGGCCACAGACTCCAGCGTAACTGTCTTGGCACTCGGGGGTAGCCCTCCATTCAATCCCGGATTCGTCTCGATGGTAGCCTCCACTCTCAAGCTTGGATTCGTTGCCCGCATATCACCCCGCCGCCGACCCTTCTTGCACTTGATGTGCAGAGGAAGACGAGCATTCGTCTTCAAGCCCTCGAAATGCGATACACGTTGTACTAGGCTATCTCTTGTGCCAGCAACATCTGTGCCCACACCTCGAAGCAAAGTTGTTCCTATCATCACACTCTACAGATTTTCCTCTTGCTCCCAAGCTCCAGAAAACCTCGAAGCTCCGAGCTTCCGAAGTGTTTTCAACTTCAGGGATGATTTTTTTGCACAAAGAGAAGAAGAAGAAGAATCCACAAGAATTGAATACACCCACTCCCTCTTTTTTCCTTCTCTCTGCTTCCTCACAACAAAATTTCCAAAGAAATTTTCTTACTTCTGAGCCTTATGAGTCTCTCTATCTCGCAAGCGCCAAGCTCCAAAAAAACACTCCCAACGCTCCGTACTCCTTAGGCTCGAAAGCTCCGATCTCCTCCAAACCCTCAAAAAATAAAATAAAAGGAAGAAACCACAAACAGCGTACAAATCTCTGTCGTCTATCTTCTCGCAACAGCTGCGAACGTCCAAGAATGCATCGAAAACACTAGTTCCTCTCCACCCCAGGATTTCCTGAACCCCACCTTTCTTTCTCCTTTTAGGTTTCCTGCAAAAGATTTGTTAACACAAGATGACTATCCCTTGCCAAAATCGAGTGCAACAGTTCCTCCTCCCTGTTCAAGCTGCTGGAACACACTAACTTACTGGATCGCGTCGACGACTCGTGGAAGATGGCGATGGAACCCACTTAGCTACGATTGATTGGTCATCAGTTTACCATCTCAGATTTGCAGATAGCATTTTAGGTCAACTTTTTTTTCGTCTCTTCTCCGACAGTTTCTTCATAATATCATCTTCTCTTATTATTGCACATGTGGTCGTTGCTCGTTTTTTTTCATCAGTCACTGCATCTTCTCTTTGCACGTGGTTGTTGATGGTTCATTGACTGATGCATGCTGTTCTGCGTTTTATGTGTGTCTCCTTTCCTAGCATCTTTTACTGTACATGTGGTTCTAGCTGGTTATTTTGCATCACTGCATCCTCTTTTGCTTCTTCTTATGTATCTGCTTGTTTCATTGATGATCAATCTGCATTCTTAGCTTGTTTACATTTGCAAAACATGGAGTTTCTGTGATTGATCAATGTTGGTCCTCCCCTGTATGGCTGTCTTTAAGGAAAGCTCAAAACTCAGCATGAGAAAGCATTGGCAGGCCCTGTAATGTGTGAGTTTAAAGGATAGCTCAAAACTCAGCATGAGAAAGCAATGGCAGGTCCTGTATGGGTGACTTCAAGAACAGCTCAAAACTCAGCATGAGAAAGCAATGGCAGACCCAACAAAAGCCATGCCTGAAGACAGGATGACTTTAAGGATAACTCTAATGTCACAACAAATGTTGGGTTTGTTGTGGCCTTGATGTGTGTGCAGGAACATCATCTATGCTTGGGTACCTTCACAGTTGACAACTCTACATACCTTTACTAGAAAACTTCAGAGTCTCAGATGAATTGTTGTGATTTTTGGCCTTAGGTTCCTCATGCTCTCTTGAGGAGTTTTGATCTTCATGTTGACAGTCTGTTGAACTACTGTAAACTCTTCCTCAGAAGAGTAGTTTCAGAATGCTGCTTGTTGTCTATCTGCTCAGATGACAGAAACCACCATGCCTTTGAACTTTCGTTCTTGGTGCCTTGATCGAGAAAATCTAGAGAGGTAAGTAATGCCAAAGCTGGCAACAACAGCAAGTCATATCAACTCACAAAAGCCAGCACTCTCCCGAAATCTTCAAACCCAAGCATTTTAGCTCTCCAGATACCTACTCAATTTGCACAAGGTTCATGCCACAATCCTCTTGGTGCTGGAAAGCCTTGATAGATTTCAGAGTCTAAGAAGAAGAAGAAGAAGAAGAAGAGAAGAAACTCAAACAAACAACGGTGTACAAGAACGCAAGCGATTCTCACCTTGCTCTGGTTGCAATTGTGACAAGAAACTCCTCAATTCAAAAGCTGGTGAGCAACAACAGTGAGCTGCTACGACTTATCACGACATTTCTCCAAAGGATTCGATCATAGAAATATTGTGGAATCATCCCTCAAAAGACCACAACAAAGAAAACATCGCATACGAAGAACACAAAAGATTTGTCTCTACACAACATGAGGGAGGGACAATCTTATCTAATTTGCAAGCAAAATTTCATCAATGTCGATATGAATGTACTCTCCGTCTTCGAACTCGTCTTTCTTCTTCGGCCTCGGAGGCATCGGCGTCACTGCCAAACCTCGGCTTTTGGTGGAGTCTTTGGGTCGAGAATTCCCAAAAGAACCTCGGAATCTCTTCCCTTTAGCCGTTCTCTTGTCGCCCCTGCCACACATCACCAACGGGTACCCCCCTTTGAAGCTCACACCGCCTACTGCTGCTCCTGCTGAGGCTGGAGATATCCTGAATGCTTGCAACTGCAAGCCTCCTCCTGTTGCACCAACCAAGACAACGGAAGACGCCAATCCTGCTGCAGCTTGAACATATGCCATTTCTGCAGCTACGTTCTCCAACAAACTCCCAGACAAACTCCTTTGTGCAAAATCGTTGAAGAGCCTTGGTGCCACAAACCTTGACCCTATGGCGAAGAAGAGGAAGATAAGATCCTCACAACAACAAAGCGCTGCCGTGAAAGAAACTGGTGAGAGCCTATTGACCGTAGGGTTTCATTTTGAAGGATCAGAGAGCATGAGGCGAACGACGTTATCATGAACCTGATCACCAGGCCTACCAGGACGATGTTACGGCCGCTCCTTAAGACTGGAACGGATCTTACACCTACTCTTTCAGGCTCACTGTTAAGGCGTAGGAGCTTAAGGAGGAGGAGTAAGGACCTTTTGTAAATCACTTTGTTCCAAACATCAGTCACAGGTAAAGTATCCATGGATAAATGGTGCCCTCCAAATACACTAGGAACATTTTCGAAGTGCTTTACTAAGCCCTTGACCAAGTAAAGCCCATTGCCATGGGCTTTAGTAGGAAATTTTTTGAAGTGCTTTACATGGGTAGGTAAAGCCCTCCTTGGCTATGGGCATTACCAGAATAAGGGCTTTGCATGGGCTTGGTTTAGAGGAGAGGAAGGAGGAGAAGGATGATGTTTTGGAGTTGCAAATTGAGATGAGGAGAGGATAGGAGATGAAGGACAAGAGGAAGAGGAGAATCCTTTGTGCTATCACTTCATATTCAGTGAATGCTTCAATTTATGCTCATCCTCCTTGTGATTTCTTTCATTTCAGTCATTCTGGAACTTCAGTCTAACATTGTTGATAGTTAGAATTCCACAATTGGAAGGAACACCAGATTTCTCGATTGTCCCACTTTCAACAGCTTTTTTTATTGCATTTTACAACTAGACAGCAAGACATGTCAATGTAAAAATGCCTCAGCTTAATGCCTTTTGCATTTTGCTTCAATAAGTAACCTTGATCCAGACTGTACTCTGAAGGATCCTATCTGCTTGCCACAGAGTTGAACAATTTGGTTTCACAGATTTCTTTTCCCTGCAACCAGAAATCACAATCAGAGATTAATCACGATGGTGCCATTCGCATCATATTCACATCTCTTCCAAGACAATTTGATGCACAAGACTGTTAACCATAACCACTATGCATCATCGATTGAGTGAGGATGTAAGTGGGAAAGTTATACACACCTCAGGGTTCCAAGGATTTCTGGATTTCCTCCAGGGTGAGCTTTGAAGTCAGCACTGCTGGCCCAGGGTGCTGTCCATCAACACCTTCACATCTGCCGGAGAGCTATGTGACTCTTTTGACAATCTTAGCGATGAAAAGACCACTTGTGTTTGATGTCACTGGATCAAATCGCAGTGTGTGAGGCAGATCCCCAGGTCTGCATGGCCAATGTTTTGCAGGGTCCACCTCCTGTAGTTCTGCAACAGGTTGACAAGCAATCAAGCACCATTGATGTCATTCTTTTGCTGTCCATTTCTGGAAGTCCGAGCTAACCCAATGCTTACTTGGAACTCCCACCCAAGGCATGTCTGAAGCTTTGAATCTATTCAAGAAAGATGGATTGAGGAACAACTCACAAAATGGATACATACCTGCATTAGCTTGATTGGTAAGGAACCTCTCAACTACCCCTTCATTTTGGGTTTTGGTGAAGCTGCACACAGGAAACACAATGAAATTAAACGAATAACTGACAGGAAGCTCTGTCAAACAGCAATAGTCTTGCACCAGCCTCTCATGTACATCTATGAAACTGCAGAGAAATCTCCACAACAGCGATTGCAAGATAACATGATAATGAGTGCAGCCAGAACTTTATGAGAGTCACTCATAAAGTGTCAGACCATCACCTTCATCACAAATAGCAGTGACAAACTGCGATGACTACCCACTGACTTCATCAGCTCCTGATGGTGGGTAAATAATACTCCACAACAAAAAAATTTGCACCAGCCTCTCATATACAATACAATGCCAGTAGTATATATGTGTGAAGGAGTGTAAAGGACTGCATTGTTGTTAGGATTACCTACCATCATCCTGTATGTATTAAGACCTCTAATTTGACACCAAAACACCTAGTCATGCAGGAAAGAAATGCACCTGCAGGTGCTGTATACAAGTGTGCCACCAGGCTTCAATAATCGAAATCCATTTCTCAATAGCTGCAACTGTTTGCAACAAGGAATGAAATTGATGTTAGAATAGGTGATATAGTGACCAATCTAGGGTTTTCATGTACACAAACTTTGTTCATAGATCAACCTTTTACTCTTACAAAGTTTGCCGGAAATGGTTGGCCTCGCAAGTGCAGCTAGCATAGGTTCCGCAAGAAGTCAATCTCTTTTCATTACTCGAAGTTTGTTTATTGAAATTCATGTCACTTGGGGTGATCAATCCAGGATTTGCAGAAGGTGATTCGATTAAGAGGCATTTAGAGTTGTTTCCATGGTTAGCTTTATACCATGTACTCCTGCTTAACACAAGGGCTGACCTTGACACCCTTCACACACAGAAAGATTGAGTATGAGCAACAGCTTGCCTGAAGCAGGGTGATGGAAGCAACACGGTCTGCATCTAGAAATCGTCTTTCAAAAGTATCCCAACCCCATTGCTCATACTTGATTATGTGTTTCAGTGATCCATCATGCGTACATTCAGCGTCCACCAGCACCTGCTTAAAGCCACAATTTTACAATATTGAAACATATGCAGATCACAGCACACACATGGCAAGAGACAGCCATGATGACCAATCTTCACCAGTGCAGTCTTACCTTGTCATATCCATCTTGTAAAGTAACCTCAGAATGCATGCACTTGCTCTGAGGCAAATCCACAACTTTCATGCCAACCACACCTGAGTCTTTCCCATAGAAGAACAGCTCAGGCTCATCCCCTCTTTGTACAGGGATTCCCAAATGCTTTGCCAATTTGGTTGCTCGCTTTTGTTTCCGTGATTTCCCTGGCCTCCACTCCCCATAATACTTTAAAACTTCAAGCCTTGAATCAGTTGAGATCTCACCTGTGTATAACTGACAGAATCAGTGAAATTATTTTTCCTTCACAAATCGACCAACTCTTCCAATCCACCTACTCTGGATAGTAGTCCACAGAACAAAGTGCTCATGATGCATCCATCTCTTCAGGTGTTCATTCCTCTACAATGAGGTGCAAAGACAAACAAACTAAGTCATTCAAGGTAACTGAAAAATGTCACTCAGACAAAGATTGAGAACCACATTTCAATTCAATGATATGCACATACATTCCCAAAGACCACAGTATGCAGGTTTTCTTCTCTATACCTTCATCTCCTAAATGAAAGTCTGGGAGTTTGGTGGTTTCCTTCAAGGGCAAAAGAGAGAAGGTTGTCCCATCTCCTAGGTACAGGCGAATCCGACTACCAAGACCATACTTCTGAAGCATGGTGCGGCAGGCAGCCAGGCGAGGCTGAGCAATATCAACAGCTGTTAAAGAGCCAGAAGCTCCAAGAAGTTCAGCCACCATGCACAGCTTTGCACCTGCACACTTAACCCCCATTCTGTTTCAGATCTTGCAAACTCTGCAAATCAGATTCATCTCTCACATATCCCTATTAAATTGCAGAGAAATCTCCCAAAATAAACAATTTGAAAGTAACACAACAATGAGTGCAGTCATTACACTTATGCAAGTTGCTCACATATGTGTCGGATCATCACCTTCATCTCTTGCATACCTATTGTGTTCACTGGCAGAGAAGAGGAATTACCAGGAGCAGCACAGAGATCAAGAACATGGTCACAGTGTGACACCTCCAATGCCGCCACAGCTGCACCTGAGGCTGCATCTATCCCGTAGAGCTGTGTGCACCACATTCAACATATATAATCTGGGAAACTGTTTGCATGCCATGAAAAACAACAAGCATATAGAAAGATCGAGATCAAGCATATCAGATACAAACTGCCTTCCTGTGGCAATAGACAAACAAATCACCTTTCCCTGCTGATATGCACAGGATCCTGCAATCTGGGCATCAGGTGGCAAGCTGAAAAATCCAGGGAGCCATGCCACCCTTGTTAGCTTGACTCCTAGTTCCTCTTCAATCTCCACAAGCTCCAAAACTGCTTGCTCTTTCAATCTGGACCTCCCAAACAGTTCCTCAAACCCTTTCACTTCCCTAAACCCTAACCTGTGAACCGCAATTCAGAAGGAAGCGGATACTGAGTGCAAATGCGTTCTGCACGCAAACATCGATTGCAAGACCAACAATCCTTGCTGATGGTATTATTGCAAATCAGAACACACAAACTGCTCTGGCTCCCATTTCGAATCCCTGCTTCTTCATGGATCCTAAAACCCTAAGGGGAAAAGAGTCTAAGAGCCTCGTTGAGAATACCTGACATATCGAGGCAGCGCGTGTGCAGCAGAGTAGACGGCAGCGTCGATCTGGTTCTGTTCCAAAAACCGAAGAAAAGTTGCAGGCAAAGGCGGCATAGAGGGATCCGCCATAGGTAGGAGGTGTGCAGGAGCTGCGGCAACGAGGGACGTTGCCTTCTTGACTGCATCCGCAGAGCGTCGCATTAGCAGCTGCAACATGAAGAAAAGAAACCCCAAGGGAGACAGGACTGGTGAGTGAATGGAAAGTTGCCATTTTGAAGCCGACGACGCTAGGATCAAAGAATCGATTTTGATTGCAGTTTTCAGGGCTCCATCACCGGACAGATCGCCTCCTCTTCTGTAAACTCTTGTGAGGGTGAAGACTCGAGCCTCATCGATGGCTGCTGCTCTAGGATCTTTAGAGAGAATTCGTGTAGTGGCAAAGCAAGCGAATGCATCCCCTCCTGTATGTTTTGAATGCAGATTTGAGTGCATTATTTTCTCATCTAGTGTTTTTGTTGCATGCCACTCTCTTGCAAATGGTAACAACCACCTGCAGGTTGGAGCATCATTTGGAGATCCCGATGGTAATTGTTTTCTGGGCATTCAAGCTTCCATGTTTGTGTTTATACATTTGCCAGTTGCATCTGGAAGTTGGGGGAGGGAATCCTGTCTTTTTTCCTTAGAATACAGAATGGCTGTAGTAGTATTATTAGCACATTTGGTGGATGTGAAGATCTTGGCTGTTGTGAAACTAAAGTTTGCTGTGTAAGAGTAATGTGTAAGTTATGCATGATAAGACCTCTTTGAAAGAGAAGCAACATGAAGAACCTGCCGAAACTAGTTTGCTGCTTACAAGCAATGTGTAAGCTATGTATCATAAGTTCTCCTTGGTAGAAGAGCAACATGAAGGGCCTACTGAACAGTGTTATCTGGATTTTGGGTGATGCAAATGGCAGGTGCTACGGTTGCATTTGCAACCAGTGTGATACGTGACAAAGTCTATGTGTGACAGTGGCTCATGGACATCATGTACCTTGTCTACTACTACACCATTGGCAAGCCTATGGGTGGGTAGCATGTCTAACTCTCTAATAGTCTTTTTTTGCCTCACATATATAACTCTAGTTATGTTTCTCAATTTTTATCAAAAGAATTTGTCAACTGATTGTTGTCCTACCAAAATGTTGTCAGACCAAAATGATGTCAGTTTTGATAATGCAGAGCAAGATCTTCTCAAAGCATTTGGAGGTGCATATGTAATGCATCTCTTGCCATCATCACCAAACTGGGCGGCGCAAGTGCTGGTGGTGAAGTACTTCATATCCCCCCATTTTGCAGAATTCACAAAAGATGTTGTTTGGCACCAGGAACAGTGAAACCAATTTTGCACAAAACAGAACAGATTTGTGGAAGGGTGGCACTATAAGATAAACTCTCTTGTGTCTGTTGGTCACATAACACAGGTGATGACAAGGAGCTACAATTTTTGAGCTTGCAGATTTCTGTGTCTGTTGTGGACTCTTTCATTCTATTCCACTTTGTAAACTTTCTGGGCATCTTTTGATTCTGGAATTAGTGTTAAGGAGAATTGGCCTCACAAATGTGTAAAATCCTACACAAATGCAGTAATAAATTTCACCAGCCAACCTACTTTACCGATTCAAGCTACAATGTATTAGGTAATGGCCAATGGGCGACTCTGTTAGCGTTTCGTCTGAGAATCCCCTTTCACAAATTGCATTACTTGAAGGATTCATGAGAATTTTTTTATCAAAGTTCCATGAAATATGGCCAACTGATGTATCACTCATTGATGCCTACACATAATCAGCTTGCCTCAACCAACAATTTGTTTTCACATTCATACTTCAAAACTTCCACAAAGACAAAGTAATTATACCATGTTTGCAACACTTGCAGCTCCTATTAATTTGAATTTTAAAGTCAATTTCTCCAACCATTGTTCCAACATATTGAGAGCCTGTTCATCCCTTCAATTATGAACTAAAAAGCTTGAAGATGCATTGAAAATGTGAAGGTTAGTAGGAAACCTTTCATTCAAGTTATCCAAAACCACTTGCATGTACTCAACTCCCATGATCTTGCGTTCTTGTGACATGACCTCTCAATCAAAAATAGGACCATGGTGTGTACCTTCTACCAAACAATGTCAATGTTTGCCCTCCATCTCTACACCATCAACCCAAGCTCCAAACATAAATACACACAATTTCTTGATCAATTGTTCAATGTTGTTAAATTATTTGCTAAGTTGTTGAGAGGGGCTAGAAACTTAGATTAATAATGTTCCATCCACATATGGAGTTGTATCTAAAAGAAAGGCCTATATATTTCAACATACAATAAGACCCAACAATTTATGTACCAAATTTGATGATCAAAACCCTAGAAAAACATTCACGAAAAGAGGGTTGCACCCAACCACATTAACCATGTCCTACAACTCAAAATTAAATGAATATATTTTCCAACATAGTTATACATTAAAGATGCATTGCTATTTCAAGGTTCTATTCATTATATTTTGAGGTTGCAATGTCATGTGACATCATTAGAAAAGTGAATGTGGAACATACGAATTATTCATGAGTAGAAAATCAACTCCAAATATTGAAACTTTTCTTACAAACAAAAGGTTCGAACAACAATTTCATTGTGAGCTTGATTCATATCCATACTTTAAAATATTAAGCATTGAGGTGTGAAGAACTAAATTGTCATGGATTCTTACAAGTTTATAGATATCTTCAATATGAATCTTTCAAATTGAAAACTATGTGGCAAGCTTCCTAAAAGGTAACATCGAAAATGACATTGTGGACCATGGTAATGAAACTCATCTTATAAGATTACACAAAAGTGAAAACAATGAATGCCAATACATATGATTTGGCATTGAACATGGATGAAAAATGATTGCAAGCAAGGACATGAATGTGATAATTAACTTATGATACAAGATTGAACATGGATAGGAACATCATTATATAGTCAATTGGAAAATGTGAAGTAGTGCCAAAGTCAGTGGACACTTTTTTAGGTTGGAAAATAAGATAAGAACATTATTGCCTATTGAAGTTTGATGGATGGCATCATTTGAATAAAATGAATATCATGTCACATAGGTTGCAAAATAAGATGTGTATGAGCATTTTCTACAAAGTAAACTCAATTTGATTTTTTATTTTTCTATATTCAATAAAAATTAAGATACTAATTAGCAAATCAACAAAGGTGAAATATTAATTAACTGAAAATTGGTACAAATTGCACTTTCACAATGTTAAAGCGGTTTGAGTAATGTACTTTCAGAACAATGAAAGAATAATTATTACTCTCCCTCATCAAGATGTGCACATATTAGACAATGGCTTGATTCCTCAAGGAACATGTTACATGACTCATTAAATGGGGGAAAAAAACACAAGGAAAAACATAATATTTTTAATATTTGTAAAAATTTGTACAAAAATATTGGGTATTTATTTTATTTTTAAAATGAAAATTTCACAAATAATTTAATTAATGTCAAATTGGCCCACATATTCCGGCCATAATAAAAATAATGTCTACATGTTTGTATGCCACCAATGGGCCGGTGGAGAAAGTGTGTACCCAGAACTGGGTGGAGCCCCTAGGGTTCCCTCACAGATCGGATCCCAAGATACAAATCAGACGACGAGAGGTGTGCGGAAGAACTTTTCTCCTCTGGATTTGCCAAACGCCGATGCGCATTTTCTGATGCGTCGTAGCGGTTTCTTTCAAAGGAAAGGCTCTTTGAAGAAGAGAGATAATCATCTATTTGATCTCTCTGTTTTCTCCTCGTTCTCGTCCTCGTCCTCCTTTCGCCATGGCGACAACTACTACTACAGTCTTCGGACCTGCCTTGGAGACAATGAAAACTGTGAAATCGCCTGACGGCGAGATGCTCACCAAGCCATTCCTCAATGTCTGCCGCAATGTGCTTCCTGTCATCGGTAATTGGTTTTTCCAAGAATCTTCTTCTTCTTCTTTTTGCTTACGGCTTTGGCTTCTTTCGTGGAATCTCTTTCTCTTTCTGTTTTTTTTTCCCCCTGTTTTGTTTTGTTTTGGTTTTGGATTATGTCGATGCCTCCGATTTTGTTTACCAGTTGCTTGGAGAGGTTTTCTGTCGGAAGATTTTGGAGTGAGAGGACGGAGAGATGAGGGAAGAAGGAAGAGTAACGGAGACTTTCGGTGACTTCATTTTTTCCGCGTCTTTTGGTGTTGTTTTGCAGAGAAATTCGGAGCTTCAATGGCGATTGTTAAGTCCGACGTTGGTGGCAACATCGCGGTATTCTTCTCCCCAGATCCTTTGTATATGGAATACGGTGCCGGGACCAAGATGTGAAGGAGGATCAGGAAAATGTGCACTGTTGAGTTTTGCAACAGTCGAGTAGTGAATTTCCTGGTTCTCCCTCACATCTGATCCTTGTGCTGATCATTTCATTTTGTCATCTATGCAGAATGCTGCTCAAGGATATAGGCAGATGCTATCTTGGAAACATGGGAAATTATGAGATCGGAATTTCTGCAAGTGCTTGATCGCAGATCTGATTCTCAGATATGGCAGAATTGATTTATTTCTCTGTGTAGTTCCTGATTCAGAGATTTGCAGAGAGCTTCTCATAATCTTCTACATAAGATTTGGATTTATTTTTTCCTTTTCCATTGCTGAGCGATCAATGCATGTGTATACCTGAAAGTTCCTATGATTCCTTGGCAGAGATTGGATGCCAAGTATGATACAGATCCCACAGCATTCAATGTGTTGTATGAGATTGTGAGGAAAGAAATTTCAGCAAAGACAGCCAGGGGTTCATCAAGTAGTACCAATGGTCTCCTCTGGTTGACAAGGTTAGGGTTTCTCACTTTTGTTCCCTTAGCTCCTGGCTCCCTCTCCTTGTTAGCTATATCTAGGGGACTTCTTGTCCTCCATATTCTTGGCTTCCTTCAAGTGTTATAAATCTGCACAATCTCTATTGCATGTGGGTGGCTTCCTGTGAATGAGTACTAGGAAGAAAAGGGTAATCAATCTTTGCAGCATTTTGATGGGTTTAGTGCTGCAATTTCAGGGCTATGGACTTCCTTGTGGAGCTATTTCGTAATCTGCTTGCACATGCTGATTGGACTATGGGACAATGTGCCACTGCAGCATACACTTGTACACTCAAAGAATATCATGGATGGATTGCGAGTACTGCCTTCACGGTAATGATACTGCTACACCAGAAGAACATCTTGGAAGGAAGCTGCAAGAATGTGTTCATTTGATAACTACTGACTTGAAGTAGAACTGAGCCATCCAATTCCTTGTCTTCCTTCCATGATGATGTCATGCTCCAAGAGAGGTAACAAGGCAATCCCTCCTGCAGGTGGCCATGAAGCTGATCCCAGATAGGAAAAAGTTTCTGGAGCTACTGGGATCTGGGAATTTGGATGAGGATATGCAGAGTTTTGTCTCAAACTTCTCACCACTTCTGGCAGAGAATCATGCTTTTCTGGTAAGTTCAAAATTTCATACTTCACAGCATCTCCAGTTCTTGCTACTGCATGGTTTCTGAAGTTATCTTTGCCTTGATATGTGCTTATGCTGGAGTGAATTTTCTTTGCTTCTTTTTTGGTGGTAAGGATGGAAGTGAGCTTTTGCTGTTCATTTCAGATCTTCACAATGGTAGTCCATGAGGATGGCTATAGCCTGCTACCCATTAATTGTGTGTCTGCTTTGGTCATACACAATTGTTTGAGCAAGAAAAATATGGTTGGATGATGCAGAAAAGTGTTGGTCTGGATGACATGAAGGCATCATGAAGGAGTCTTGTCCTGGTTTCAACATCATCAGCCAGGTGGTGCCGCATATGCCTTTCTGTTTCATGTTACCACTCAATAACTACAAGTGACTGATTCATCCCTGCATTAGTTTGGTTGTCAATTTTTTGTGTTAATGATAGTTGATTTAAATCGCAAATGCATACAAGGCAAGAGGTCACACAAGGAAGTAGAGGCCTCAAGCAAATTAAGAAGAGAGGTATGGTTTAGTCCTCTAGTCTATCCCTTAGATACGATTTGAGTTTGTAATTTACTGGAGCACTTCTTTCAGTTGTTTCTATTGATGGTCAACATCAAGTAGGAACTAGAACAATTATTCCTGATTGCCATGAAAGTAGTGTCCTTATTTATGGATGGCCAATGACAGGCACCGTTTTGGTAGGTGTCAAGATCTGTTGTTTGTTTGTCTGGAGTTTTCATATGAACTTTTTGATTTCATCCCAAGCTAGCAAGTGCATGAGGAAATGCTAAGTACTATTTCTGGTTTAAGCAAAGACAATCTTCTACTTTGGCACAGCCTTTCTGTGTCACGTATGTGGATTCTGTAGTTTCTAGCAATTCCAACATCAGTTTGGTTGTCTTTTTATGGCGGTGTTGGGACTTGCTGGTGTGTTATTGCAGTATTGAATTTGGTATTGAATTTTTTTAATAAAAATTTCACTTGGAAAATTTTACCTTACATGTGACTTCGATAAATTAAAAATGATATATAACCTTTGGATAATATGTACATAACTTTTAAAGAGTCTAATAAGAGGCTCTAATCAAGCAAGTAGAATACAGTGAACAATTAACTTACATTGTTAGGTACCAAGAACTTAAACCGGTTAGATTTAAATATTTAAATCTGGAATTGTTGATCATGATAAGACCAGGGTAAAACCCAAAACCTTTTATTTGCCTATTTTTTATGGAGGAATAACTCAAGAACCTTTGTGAGTTTGATGTCTTAGATGATACTATTAAGGTTTATGATTTCTCTCATCACTATGAAAAAGAAATCATATCGTGTATGATCATAGGGTGCTAAGATATTGAGCTATAGATCAAAAAAATTATATCACTTTTTTGTTGCAAACATACATTGCATTATGCACATATGTAATAAATATTTTAATTTATTTTAATTTATTTTGTTTAAAAATTGTGACAATGTGTAATGTGGAGGAAAGTTAGAGGATAGAATCCATGTCAATTTGAATTAAATAAGAATTTTTGAACGCATAACCCTAAATTTTTAATCTTACTTGAAATAATATTCAATTTAACAATTATAAACTTTATACCCAATAATCGCCATGAATTCAAATAAATAAATTAAACCGTACTTGAAGGTTCTAGAATGTTTTTTTCTAAATTCAAAACCTTAGGGCATCCACTTCAACAACCTTAACTTGTGAAAAAAAATATTGAATTTTCAAGATTTTTTTTTAAATGAAAATTTCAAAATTACCCATTTTCAAAAATTGAATAATTGTCCAAGCTAAACCCATTTCCGATGTCCAAGCTACCAAGGTAGTAGGTTAATTAGAGTAAGATGGGTGAAATAAATGAAATATCAAATCATTTGCTTCCTCTTCTTTATGTCTAAAGCTTTAAGTTCTAGCCTTTTAAGCTAGTTTTATTACATTAAGTACATTTCACAGGTGTGAAAGGCCTCAAATACGCACAACAACTATAAAATAGCAAAAAGGCTAAGGTTGTGCTAAGGCCTGGCCCAACCGTGTTGGTCCAACAAGTATTTAGTGTCCCCGGTAAAATATTCATAGGAAAATGATTTGTAGGCTAAGAAAAATTTAGACAACCTCAGACTTGCTTGTTTTTACACACGGTTCTTGACCCACATGGGGTTTAACAAGTGTCCCAACTGACCCTGGGTATAATTGTCCATGCATATTGAGCCCCAGGCCATTAACAATTTTGTATGGCATAGAGGGCCATGGTTAGATATGCATGGACAATTGTACCTATGGTCAGTTGGTACAATTGTCAAACCCCTCGTGTATGAACAACCATATGTAAGTACAAGTAGATATGAGGTTATGAATTTTTTTCTTAGCGTATGGGTCATTTTTTTTATGAACTTTCAAGGTTTTCAAAGTATACCCGAGTATCCTATTGGACAAACATGACTGGGCTAGGCCTTTAGCACAAAGCTTGGCCTTTTTGTTATTCCGTAAAGCACTGACTGGATTTTCCTTTACTTGCTTGTTCTCAGCAAGGGGGATCTTCTGCCGTGGACGGTACCAGCCAGCCTTTCACTATTTCTAAAAAGGGAAAAAATCTCAGCTGTGCTTTACATAGGAAAAGTGTCTGAAGTAGAGGCCCTTCCCTGATTTGAAATCTGTGCCCGAGGCCAGTACGTCAAGGGAACAAGTCTCAAATCATCATGGAAGGGCCTCTACTCAGACCCTTCTCCTGTACATAAAAACCTGGGGTCAAAAAACACAGTGTAGTTTGGGGAAGTTTGGGAAACCTCCCCAAAGTACAATTTCCAGATCCGAATGAATCTGACATAATTTCCCTGGTACAGGGGAGATTACCTGTAATCTCGCTACAATGAAATGAAGGGATTTTCTTGTAAGGAAATCTGTCCCATGATTTGTTCTAATGCACCTGAACAGCTCAATTCATTGTGGGCTTGAATTCTATGTAGGGGAAAGCACAACTGTCACCTCTTTTTCTCACGATACTCAACTGGTGTCATGGGAAAAAAAAAATTCCAGTGGTGATTTACAAAGGGTAATGCCCTTGGAGTGGGCCATCTATGTCTTTACACCTGGACGAGCAATAGTCACTGTCCAAATCCATAGTACAGTGCATGACACCTAAAGGTGACCTGTGAATAAGTTTGGCGGCCAAATTTGGGTCAAAAATTTCAGCATAAATTCAGGAGTTTTTTGAATTTGGGTTAGGGGATGTAGGGTTAGGGTTATGGAGTGACGCGGCCTCTGCTCCTTCTGGCGGGCCCGTGCATAGGCATGCACAAGCCCATACTACTTTGTCTTCACCCACATCCAATTCACAGACAGTAGTGGTCACCATGGGAAGACTTAACAAACGAAAGCAGCAACTCAAGAGACTAGTTGAGGCCAGGCAAGCACGTCACGACAAGGATGAGTCTGGACGCAAGGAGGAGGAGGTGACTGTGTTCGATGGTGAGACGATCGTTGATGTTGACATTGACGCGTTTGGTGAGGACGCTGTTTGGCAGGAGGAAGAGCTTGAGTTTGAGGACGTGGAAGAGCCTGGTGAGGACGAAGCGGAGCAGGCGCAGGGACGATTGGAGGAGTTGTGAGTCCAGCTGGAGAGCAAGCGGCCTACCCGTTACGTGGGGAACTCGGAACGTTCAAAGCACCAGCGTCACCAGAAGCAGAGGAAGGCAGCTGTTGGGACCAAGAAGCTGACCTCGTTCTTTGGGAAAGCAGCCGAAGTTGCCGTTAAAAAATATCGCTCCCATCAACGAATTTCACACGCCATGTTGGAGAACATTGACTAAGCCATAGTAGGGTTAGGGGTTATTTAGCCTTAACCCTTAAGCTCCTTATAAATCCTTGTGGCCAAATATGGGCTGCCCAAGCCAAATTTGGATGAAAATCATCAATTTTGACTGGCATTATCTCTGCCAAAAAAAAAGATTTTGACAAGCGGGTTATGTAACTTTGTTCAGCATGTGAAGTACTGGATAAATACGTCGACTTTTTGGGGTTACACGTTGTGTGGGAAGAATATTTAAGCTTGACATTTGGGGTCACCTTTAGGTGTCATGCACTATAGAAAAAAGATTCCAAAGGGGTTAAAATGACCACTGCAAAATGGACCATCACTACATGAGATTTAATGAAAAGGGGTGTTTGCCGGTGTGGTGGTGGAGATGCTCATTAGTTTATCACGAACCCTTAGCCCCACTCTTCATTCATTTTGGCCTTGTCTTAACCTAGACCTTCAAGAAACAATGCAAGAAAAAAGAAGATCAATTTAAGCTTTAAAAAAATTAGGGTTTACAATACTAATGACCTAAGCCTAAAAGGTGACCCAAAAAGTGCGTCTATGTGTGTGTGTTTTTTTAATTTGTTTGCAGAAAACATGGAAAGCATACCTATGCTGTCTCTAAACGGCCAATAAATGGCCTTTTGTGACTTGACCTAATAAATGGCCTTAAATCCCCCCCATTTAACAGCCTACGGGTCCTCCCCACAAGACACCGGACCGCTTATAGGCCTCAGCGTTCGGTATCCGGCTCCAATTTTGTAACGGGAAACGGAAAAGCCAAAAAAAAAAAAAAAGTCACCGGAAAAGGCCCAAATTGAAGTGTCTGACAGTTACGCGTTCGGTCACTCAACAGTCAGAGATCGGACGGTGATGAGAACGTTCGGTTATAGGTTACTAATATCTAACGGTTGATTTCTGATCGGACGTAAGATTTTAATAGTAACTTGTTAGTAGTCGTGACAGTTGCGTAGTAAGTGACTAAAACTAGGGTTAGTTACTACCGAGTTACTAATAAGTTACTAATACGTTTTCCAAGCTGCTGTTCAGCTTCTGGAGGAAAGTAGCAAAGCACCAAGCGAGAGAACTTCGTCTTCTCGCTCGCACTTCGTCTCCTCTGTTTTGCAATTCTCGCAGATTTCCGGTTCTTTGTAGATTGGAGTTCAGTTCACGGGAATGGGAGAATGAGGAAGAGTTCTCTGCTGAATGTAATGTGGCGGAGAAGAATGGCCCAAGGAAAGGAAATGAGAGCAATGTGAGGAAGGAGTTTGGAGAAGGAACAACCACATGAGGAGGAGAGATAGCAGAAGAAGGAATCCGAGAGTGAACTTTCCCCCCTCCCCACCCCCACGGCATTGTAAACTGGAGAGTGTTAAGATTAAGGACCTCAGGAGTTGGTGTGCTTTGTTGCTTGCTTTCCCCCTGTGAAATTCTTTTGCATGAAAAGTGAAAAAACTTCATAGACACACGAAGAAGAAGAAAAAGAAGAAGCGAAATTGTTTTCAGCAACACAACGGGAATTGGGGAGAATCGGCTGAGTGAGTCCTCCTTCTTAGGCAGCTGCATTAACAAGGAGAACACATAAGGTGAACATCCGGGACTTCTTCCCCTGTGTCCTCCTTTAGCTCTTGATGATCTCCCAGCCGATTGTTGCTTGTGTAAAGAGGTGATTCTGACATAGTTTTGTGCATTGGGTGCTTCTTGTTTAGAGTAATTCAGATTCTGAGAAGTGGGCAGGGCATGACCTAGAGCTTGAGAAGGGTTTTTCTTTTTTCTTTTTTGGGTCCATATCCTTTACACGGAAATGAATGTGCAGGATGTCAGGAGTCTCACCAAAGGTCACTCCGAAGCAGTCAGGTCGGCATAAGGCAAGACCTGTGGGTTCACAAGTGTCAGAGAGTTCCATAGGAGGACCGGAACGAGGGATTGTTGTTTTTCCATCACAAGGGCTTGGAAACTCTTCTGTCTCCCAGTGTTCACCTTGCCATACTACTAAGAAGAAGCGTGGTCGATCACATGATGTGGGGGGGAGCCTGACAGATGCAGAATTCTCTTCGGAGCCATCTCCAAGCTCGCGAGTGTATTCAGAGTCCAAGAAGCGGTTCAAGGAGCTGCTGCCACCGCTGCCTCCAGCAGTAAGGAGTGGGAAGCACGTGCAAGTGCTGCTCCCGAACCGAAGAACAATCTCAATTCTCCTGGTGACTGGATTGGGTTGCTTTGAGCAGTTCATGGCAGATGTCGAAACTGTGGAGAAAGGTGCTGAGTGGGACACATCAAGGAAAGTTGAATGGGGTGTCAATGTCAGGCTCTTGGATTTGAATGGAAACACGATTGCAGATGATGCTTCCCTGCTTCTGGCAATTAAAGGGCGCAAGCCAACAGTGCTGCTCGAGGTGAATATATTTGTGCATTGAAAGCATCCCAACCTTGCACACCACATCACACTTTATGTGAATTTTCTGCATCAATGTATTCATCTAACTGACTTTGGGTTTGGTGGTATGGGTCCAGGATGGCCATCGTGATTCCAAGCATCATGACTCGGTACATGCTCTCCACTGCAAATGCTAACAAAGTAATGCAGGAGCTTGCATCTTTTCTCCTCAATGCTAGGATCCCCTTCTTGATGATTGCTGGCAATGAATTGATTTCTGCATGGTCGTCTTGCCTTGCTGCTGCTGCAGAGTATGTGGAACGTTACACCAGAGCCAATGATGCTCGGGAGGCTTCCACAGGGCTACAACATGGAAACTGCCTTGGCAGATGAAGTGGTATATAATCTTTAACCAATGCAGGAAAATTATGGTGGAATCAGTAAACTCTTTCTTCTTTCTCTTGCATGTGTGAGTTATTGAAGCAGACATTCAATTGCAAAAATTAGTTTCTGGATCAAAGTTCTGAAGTTGACCTTTTCCTGAGTGCAGGACAATGCTTTGCAGGCAGTTTGGGGCGTGCAAAATCAGAAGTGCTTAGTCAGGTAGAAAACAGTCCTGGCACCACATGTATTTCTGGGCAGCAGCCCATCTACTGTTCCTCTTGTGTTTCTTTCTCTAGCACCAAAGAATTCTTTATCTCTATTTGTGACATTTTGTAAGACAGCAGAAAAAGTGCCAAAAAAAATACCCCTGGCAGTTCTCATACTAAAAAGAGTTTGGCTGCAGTGTGGACATCGAAAAGGATAAGATCTCCATCTTTGACACAGGAACAGGCATGGATGGAAACTCTATATGCAAATGGTAGGTTCTTGCTTTTCTTTTGGTGGACTTCAGAGGGTTCACTTCCCAAGGGTTTACATACTGTTATATGTAGTTCCCTAGGGTTTAAGTCCTTTACTGCCATTGAATTTCTGCATTGTTGGTGAATCTTTTGTCAACATCTGTAGCTTCTTTCCTGTACTTATTCAGCACTCATGAGGATTTTGCTATTGAGTGATATGCTTTAATTGGTATTCTGGTATTGCAATAATACCATATGGTGAATTGTTTGTGTGTTAACTTGAGCTTAATGCATCTGAATATCAGGGGCACTGTTGGAAGCTCATCCCACCGGGATGTCCATAAGCAGGGTGTAGGAGGAAATCCTCCTTTTCTCAAGGTGCAATCCTTTCCACATTCTCCTCCTTTCAACCTCTCTGGTGTGGTGGCGGTCTTTTGTTGTTTCCTTCTTGCAATTACACACTA
>Ga0116227_10005396_pt1 | contig 26940 bp, 22 predicted proteins | sample S1TSphgellanicum_FD_89693 | JGI IMG/M metagenome (GOLD analysis project Ga0116227, IMG submission 89693) | Host-associated microbial communities from peat moss isolated from Minnesota, USA - S1T2_Fb - Sphagnum magellanicum MG | ecosystem: Host-associated > Plants > Peat moss > Unclassified...
AAAAACATTGTGGGAGAATCGTAACTCACCATGATGGAATGTGAAGGGGCATTATGTTGATGTTCATTCAATGTCACGCTTGATGGTTGAACCCCTTTTGTTCCATTCGTCATAACATCTACACATAACCTCCTAATGTAACATGCATTGGATTTTTGAAAAGTTAATCTAAAAAGGAGCCATGTTAAAAAATCTTATAAGCTTTTATTTTTTTGATCAAGAGTTAAGCCTTAGGACTAAAAATCACTTTGCTTAGATTGAGGGTAAAAAAAAACAATTTTAACCCCCTCTACTTCCGGCAAGTGTAGCACCCTTACAACAACCCCGATGATGCTGGAAATTGGAGAGAACCTTTTACACCTCCTACACAAAAACTCTTTTAAGTTTGACACAAACCCAATAGTGGAATTGTGAGGAACAATTATTTGAAATAAAACTCTAGAGGCTTTGTCATGAAAATCCTTCCATGAACTCCACTACAAACACCCTCTACTTCCGGCAAGTGTAGCTCCTTACAACAACCCCGATGATGCTAAAAATTGGAGAGAACCTTCTACACCTCCTAAACAAGAACTAGTTTAAGTTTGACACAAATCCAACGATGGATTTGGGAGGAAAAATTGTTTGAAATAAAACTCTAGAAGCCTTGTCATGTAATTCCTTCCATGTTTATTTCTTGCACACATTTTTTCCATAAATAACCTTTCCACACATAAGAACTAATCTTTTTCTCACACATTCATTCTCCTCCTTTTTTTTTTTTTCACACAAAATATTCCTCTCCTTTGGTAAGCTTCCATGACCTTTCCTTGAGCTTGTTCCCCTTGTCTAATGGAAGCTTCGAAATCCTTCCTTCCAATCAATGGCCCCTTCATCCTTCAAAAGCCAATGAGAATTGAGAATGATTTACCCTCCAATTGATTTTAGGATGACAATTCTTGGGCCCAATGAGACACAAAAAATATTCCATCCTCCAATCAAATAGGATGATAATCCTCATGACTAATGGGATTGGAGGATTCATCCTTCCCCTTATCTTAGATATCTTGATGAGGTTTTTGAGCTTGATCCTTATCCTTTTCATCCGTTGACCCTCACATCCTACTTCTTCATCCTAATTATTTCAAATAACTAACTACTAGAACAATCTATCGGTAATAACAAGTAAACATCCTTGAATCCTTACTTGACTAAATCAATTCAATGGTTGAAGTAACATCCCCACATACCATTTACTCTTTTGATATCCCCTACTTATTTTTTCTTCCATGCACTAATTAACTATGTAGTACATAGTAAATTGGAATTAAAAATTGCATCACAAAAACCCTCACATATTTTTAAATCCACCGTCGAAATTAGGGTTCGATGATTCCATTAGATCTAGGATGTTCGAGTTTTCATAAGGTTCCGTCGTCACTCCCACACCTTATGCCTACCTTAATTTGTTAAATAAAAAAACCTCAACCCTTTTTGAACGTAAGTACCACATTGTCTGGCTATCCTTTTGGTTTTTTATTGATGCAGGTGAGCATTTAGTCATGGCGGATGATGTCACTACGCCCTCGAATCCTCCATTTTCACTAGTAGAAAAGGAAAAACTTGAAGAAACATTGCTTGACGTGAAGGTCTCTCAACGGTCACACGAAGAAGAACCGTCCAGAAGAATGGTGCGCACTTGAGTCGATTGTTCGACATGGGATCGTCGATTGTCTCCTAACCAACATGCTTTAGTAATCTATTTATAATTTGTTCTTGCTTGTGGAGCCGCACCATAAAGGTTTGAAGAGTGTTAATGTGAAGACGACGATGTTCGTCTTCATTGTCGAACTTGGGTTCCCGGTGATGGCCATTATCGTTGGCTGCAAGGCCCAATCAATCCCCTTCCCATGGAGCATCGAACCGAATACCTAGCTCGCACCATTCGTCGCATTCTGGAGTTTTTGCAATTGTGATCTATCCCCTTAAAGTTGTTTACTTAAATTGTAATTCACTTAAGGCCACTCAGGTGAAAATGTTAATGCTTAAGTTTGATTTTGATTTTATTTAAGAGTCTGATAAAAGTGAAAACTAAATAAAGATGTTTTAGGACTACATCTCAGAAATCTTTCAAGTACATCATTCGTGCCTAAAGATTATTTTACAGACTAACTTAATATTGTCATGGTGAGATGTTATTGCTAATTATGGGTTTGTATTCCCAATATATCAATAAATCAAATTTAATTCTACATCCCCTTTCCCTTTTCTACAACATAAAAGGATCATGCTCTTAAAAGGTTTACTAGGTCCTAAAATTAACTAAGCCTTGCATTAATTTAAATAAAAGAGTCTTCTACGCTGAAATATCTAAAAGCTAATTCAACTCTTAATAATTATTACTTGGAGGTTTATCAGGATTCAAATCATTAATACTAAGGAAAATTATGGAACTAAAGCTTAACAATTTGTTGTATTATAATCCATGACTCACATTCATAATGGTGACAATCATGGACATGTTCAACAATTTGATGAAATTGTCTGCATACAACAACAATGGCAATATGCAAACCCATGTTACTACCTACCCAAAACATGTGCACCTACAATTGCAAAATCTGCAAAATCCATAACCAAATCCCAACATTGATTTGATACCCACTAATTTGAAGATTGAATGAATTAAACTTTTCAATAAGTTGGAGTAGCTTCATCACATCAATTAAAGACCTTTTAATCAATCAGTTTCCATACCACATTTGGAACTTCTTGAGCCTAAAGCAGCACCAATGATTATTCGAGAAAAACCAACACATAAACCTATCACTTGGACAACCAGATTAGTACCTAATCAAGGTGAATGACCACAAATTCCACACTCTACACCAATTCCAAAAGGAAATTAAAATGTTGGGGTTATAACCTATTCTTATTGTCAATAGTTGGACACCAATTAATCATTGCCCCTTTGTTGACAATAGATTAAGATGATTGTTAAAGGAGGAGGTGATGAATATTCATCAACCTGTCATTCCAACTACGGCAACAATATTGCCTAATGTATCTATACCAAGAAATCAAGCCATTTGCAATAACTTGTGTGATCCATAGGTTGGGTGAAAAAACTTTATCTTAAATGCATTCTTATTCATCTTTCTTTTCAATGATGCATTATCAACTTTTCAAAAACCAAGTTGTTTTTATTACATCTTGTTCAAAAGAAGACCATGTTTAAGTTTGGTTTCATTATAATAATTAGAATGGTAGGCACTTGTTTTATGTACAACTCATATATGCTAAAAAAAATTTATTTAAATCAATAAGTAATCCATGGCAAACATCCATTTTTAAAATTCTAAGGTCTAATAGAGTGTCTAAGGTTTATTTTGAGGTTTATTAGAACATCCTTTATGTGCAAAATCTCATGTTTTGATGTGGGAATGATGAATGTTCCCAACTTGGGAACTCATGTTTTCATGTGGAAACACAAATTCCCATGAGGGGACATATGTGTTCCCAATGGGAACACACATTCCAATGTATTCCCAAATGCCACATAAACACCACATAAGTGCCTCATAGGCACCATGTTATTGTTTTGTCAACATGGGTGTCCTAAATGCAAGGTGACTTGTGGTTTAAGTAATAAATCTGGGAATGGGAATTTTTGGGGTGCACACAAAACAAGCATTGCACCCCAAGCCTCACACCCATGCCACTAAACCACGCACTTACACCCCAAATTTGTGCACCCTTGGTAGCCACCCCATTTTAGGAATCTTTTGAAAATTGTGGAACATCTTTTGTTTGTCAATCATGTGATGGATAATGATATTATTTGTAAACCAATCATTGGCTTGATGTGCATGAGGAGAAGAGATCATCATCATGTTCATGCAAGGTTATTAGATGTAGGAATAACACCTCTGGCAACTTGTGTAGATTATTTATCTTTTCATCTTGTAGGATGTGGACACTCATTTGCTTCCATAGTTAAAACAATCTATGAAAAGCTTCTGAAAACCAATATCATCATGTCATGCTTGATGTTATTCTTGTGTCAATTGTGATCACACAATACTAGCCAACAGTCCTTTCCAACTATTTTACCATTGATTCCCATTGGTTCCAACAAATGAAACATTTTTGCAATGACTCCCATTGGTTCCAACAAATGAAACATTCTAGCAATGACTCCCATTGTTCCAACATGTGAAGCAAGCAACTTCCCACAATTGTTAACTTGTGCATGCCATCCAAGAAAAAGAGGCTAAGTAGTGGCTTTGGTTACAAATGCTTTTGCATCAGTGGAATGATTTTGTTCTTTGCGCCTTTTGATATTTGTTTCTTCCTTCAAAAGTTGTAGTGTCAAATTGTCAAGCTTTCATTGATCTGCTGGCACATTGTCCCAAGTAGTCATCAAATTGTCATATTCAGTAAGTAAGTTACAAACGATCTTGGTCATGATAGCACTATCATCAAGAGCTTTATATAGATCCTTCATTGGCAAGTTATAGATTCTATCTTGCAAAGAAAATCAACTATGTTTTGACCTTTAGACATTTCACATTTAAAGAATTCTCGTTGCAATTGATGAATGTCTCTATGAACTTTTGTTCATACAACAAAACAAGCTTATGACAAATTTGTGTAGAAGTTTCACAACTCAACAAATTGATGAAAACCTTGTCATTGATGGTTTGTGGAAGAATACTGCGAGCTTGCATGTTTTTACATTTCCATGCAACCACACTTTCGGCATTCTCTAAAGTCTCTACTCCAACAATCTCCAAAAAATCTCTTCCACAAATAATAGATTGCAATTGATATTTTCAAATCTAAAAATTCTTCCCATTAAATTTCTAGATGCTAGAAAAATCCTTGTTGCTCTCCATTACAAAATAATCACATGGCTAAAAACATGAGCACAACAAATCAATCAATGACAAAACAATGGTTGTTAAACTAAATCAACACAAATGAACCATTGTTAAACACGATCACAATGGATCAAGCTCTTGTTTCTAAACTTAAAAGTTTCACAATAAAACACTAGCAAGTGTGGGCCCATAACTTGTGAAATTCCATAGACTATCATAATGAAATGTATGCAATAAACAATTTGACAAAATCAACAATGTAAATCATGTTGCTCAAGAGTGTTCAAACAAAAGTGTGATTGTATACTTCAATAATAACTTTAACACCTAAGCACTAACTAATAATGTATACTAGGTGCTACTTGAAGATCTACTGTTACTTTACTAACCAATAAGTCTATTGTTAAACAATAAGAATAACTATTCAAATTCAAAATACCATGTAGTGCACATGCTTAGTAATTCAAGTTCATTGTAACGTCCAAGTATTTCTTCATTCTCCATATGCTCAGTTTAGAGTATGTTGGTATTTGAGGCTCAACATGTTCAAGAGTATCAAATACATTGTTTGCCTCAGTTCTCTTGATCTTTATGGATATGAAACAATTGGATTTCTTTGCACCCCCATCTCCACTGTCAGGATGAGGGAAATTGAATGGAAGAAAATTGAACAAAGCTTCCACTCTAAGTTTGGAGGTCTTGAAGTCCTTCCATGTCACCTAGAGGGTTGAGATGATGGCTTAGAGCAAATAAAATGTCTGATGTCTTGAAACATGCCTTTGTGCAGAAAGGATATGAATCCTATGAACAACCCCCAACTTTTAGCAGTTTTGAGGGAGTTGAACAGGGATCCTAATATGAGGCCAGAATGGCTGAGGACTGTGAAGGCCAGTCACTCAGCTTCTTGCACCTAACCTGTAACAGGTAGCTTGGGCACAGCAAACCTTCAAGTTTTAACTGTTCTGTTTAAAGGTACAAATCCTCTCTCCACTCCACTTTTGTTTGTGGCTGCAAAAGCTGTTAAATGCAAGTATTCTCCTTGTGCAAACCATTGATTGAAGGTGCATTGAAATTTCAACCTCCAGGTTTTGTTTTCTTATAATAAATTTCTGTGAGGGAATGTTTTCTCTTTGGTGGTATGGTGTGTGGACAGTCAATGCTAGCATGCCAGGACTACGGCACATTGTAATGGACTATTGATTGTGGTGAATCGGTGATGTATTGGATATTCTTTCCCCTCAAAACTTGATATGAAAAATGGTAATATGAAACAACAAACTGTACACAGTTGAAAGATGGGAAAGCAGCCCGAGCACTTTTGAAATACTGATGTCATGTAAACAAGAAAGCTACACCTTTGGTAGTATCACAAAGTGGAATTGTCCACTTGCTTCATATGGGCTTGGCCTTGGGATCTGAAATAGTATTGATGCTGGAGCTGTGCATGCATCAGGGTCTTGGAATGACAAGCAAATTGATCTGTTGCCTATGGTACTAAATCTGAAGACAACCGTAGGCTGGAACTCAGCTTGTGAAGGAAATCAGTCTAGCTCCAAAACTGTGCTTAAGAGTTGTACTATTTTGCTGGCACTGAGTCTATTCTTTCGTGTGAAATGATAACCAGGTATGAGATTGTGGCTCTCCTCATACATGACATGTATGAAGTGGGGCCTGGGAGCTGTTCATGGGGGAGAGTTTAGGGCCCAGCTTGGTGCAGCCTACTGACAGGCCAGATGTGGGAGACCAAAGGCATGGGTCTGCTCAACTCTGATGCACAGTGTTAAGTTTGAAAATCTTGACTAATCTCTACAACTGCAAAAATCTGCTGCTTTTGTCAGCTCTTCACTGGGCCCTGTGCCTTAATTGTCTGAGCATATGCACGCATCTTCTTTTGAAGGTTTGTTAGCTCTCGTTGTGTTGGATGTCCTTGGTTTGAGTCTATTTGTACAAATCTGTGGTGCTTTCAGCCATTTCTGTAAAGTCCCTTATCTGTCATCAACTAGTACAAGCTTAGGTGGGTGTCCCTTCCTGAAAGCTCAGCTTTCCTGGTTGTTCCCCTCCAGCTGCAAGGTTACAATCCCTGACAGACACCACATTTCCTGGAGGAATGTCAATTTCTAACAACATTATAAAGTATGCATCAACAAGAAGTCTCTGCAATTTCTCTGACATTCTATGCATAGGGAAGATTACAGAAACATTAAGGTGTGGGGTGGCAGATTTTTCTTGCCACATTATATGACATGATGAGCAGGTGCTTGACCATTCCTTACTATTGATACTACATTACCTTTGAAAACATCACTGTTGCCTATTATCTTGCTGTAATTTAGGCACACAGATCTCAAAGAGGAACAATAGCCGATCTCTAGTCTCATACTCAATTGAAAGGGTCAAAGAGACATGAAAAGGCATGTAACAAAGGATAGCTGTGTGGTAGGGGTCTTTAAGGGGTGTGACTGTTCACACTCCACCCTGATCAATTCTGTATTTTGCAATCTGCTGGGGGCTCCTGTGCATATGTCAGCAAGCTAATTATTTCATAGCCCAAGGAAAGTTTCCTTTGAGCATCCATGTTGGCTGTGGGTACAAAGCATATGAGCTTCAGTTTGTGTAAAAATTCTGGTGAAAAGTGTGGGGATGCATGCATGCATGTGATCTAGAGAAGAATTGTAAAAGAAGTTGACATGTGGGTTTGTCGTTTCTTTTGCTTGCAGTCGGAACTCAAATGGACAAAACTTCTCCAGTTAACACCAAAACAAGATAAGTACTGTGAAAAATAAATTACCTTGCTCAATATTCTCCTCATTTTGTCATTTGCTCAAAGCAAGGAAGCATACCATAAGACTTGGTAGTGAACAAAATGATATTATTGTTTTGCTAATAATAGCTTGATCTTGTACGTTGTCATCAAACTGAATTGATCTCAATATTGTGTGTTGTTTAGCATAATGAACACATAAGCATCTTCCCTAAAATTGCACCCCATGATGTGTGTTGTTGGATAGATGTCACTTATCAATATTGGTCTTTACAGAAGAAAGAAAAGTTGAAGGGTTTGTGTTGAATCTTCCATTGAAAGATCTAACAGAAATCATGTGTGATCAGAGACCATGTCAGAAACCTGAATGTGCTTTGAGTGCATGTGGGAGCTTGGCAAAAAGCAAGGAGGGTCAGCCAGATGAACCGTGCAATTTTCGACCATGTAGCTCATCTTGTTGTAATCAACCAAAGCCACCTCCTCCCAGGGCTAAGTCACCATGTAGACCTTGTGTTCCTCCTCTGGATTGGAAGGGCCACCCGGAATTGTCAGACATTGTTCCAGCTGACCACAAAAAATTCCGACAATGCAAGCTCCAAACATGGTTAGACCATCTGGCTGAGAGAATGGACCAGGAATGCTATGGCCACTACATAGGAAGAGCACATGCCATGGCAACTCGGGAGTTGAACAAGAATGCATCAGCTAGGGAATGCATGGGTGATGAATATCCTCACTTCGTAGATAGGTATGTATGGAGACTTTGGCATGGGGCGCGCCTTAGTATGTCAAAACATGGTGTTATATTTCATGAATCAGAGGCACATTTCCTCCTGCAATTGTTGCGAGAGGAATGTGAGGAATTGTTCAATGAGAGGCGCCTAATTCCAGATCCCAGGGAGAATATGGGTATTGATGACACTTGGGTGCACGAGAATGAACATTGCTCCTCTAGTCGTGCTGGTCGAACTTGCCATGTTGAAGCCCACAAAAAATAAGGCAGCAACATGTTGAGCATGCATCCACATTCAGCACGGAACTTACTAGGGATGTAGATGCTGCACATGTCACAGTGATGCAGGGGAGTTGGGTTGGGTTTTTTAATTGTTTAACAGTTGTTGGAAAAGGCTGATACACACAAAAGTTGTGTTAAGAAATTTGCTTTCACTTTTTGGCATACAGGTTCTTACCCCTAGTGTAAAGGGTGCTACAAGATTGGCCCTTGCATTTGCACCCACCATGCTAGCTAACACCCAAGATATTGGCCAGGTTCCGACAATTAGAATGAAAATTACTATGAGAATTGGAGAGTAAACAGGGGTTGTACTTCTTATCTGGTAGTCAAATTGAAGGATATATATTTTCATAGTTTTTTCAGTCAAATCTTGTGTGGCTTGATGATTTTGGGAGAACTTGAATAGTGGAAGGTCCTGTTGTTTCTACAGCACCCACAAGAAAATAGTGCATTCCTGTTGGTGTGCCTTGGAACCATGTGCTCCTTTAACCTAGGGGTGCTGAAATATTCTCTAGGTGCATTTCACATGGAAATTCCCCGTGCATCAAATTTGGAAGGTTTCAAAATAGGCAGAGAAAATTACATAATTAGCTCATTCCAATATGCTTACCATATTGGTCACTCCCATTGTTACATGTTGGTCAATCACTTGCATCCTATACTCACACAGCAATGACTATTCTACAGTTGCCAAGGCATCAAATCCCAGTGGTTTCAAAAAATTCTAGTGACTCACTGATCTATTAGTCTATAAGATCAACATTCTGACTGGAAACCTTGGATACATGAGGATCCCTTCCCCTGCTACTGCTACATGATTACCATTGCTCAAATATAGGCTAATCAACCCAGCACTGCCGGCCATCAAATTTGTGTAGACATTGAATTCATGAAGTAATTCAACTTGTGCAATGAGAGATTGGCTTTCCACTACAAAGTCAATCCTGCAATATTCAGTAATCAAAGATTGGAAGCAGCCCTGTTAATAATAATAGGACTCCTGATGCTGCTTACAAGTTACAACATGAAAGTTCATTTGTGATATCCAGAAGTTCCCTAATGGCGATCAATCACCCATACGCCCTGAATTTACTATTTTGTGAAGTTCCCAGTACCCCTGAGGTTCTTCCGCAGGTTCCCTATATTGGCAGATAATTTGTTATTAGCTTTGTGCCTAAAAATCTCTCTTTTGTAACCTGTACTCCATCCATCCAGGAAAACAGCAACAGAGTCGGAGAAATACTCCAGATTGATGGTCAAATCCGGCATCTGCTGCAATCTCTACTGGAACTAGCTAGCCTATAACAAGAGCAGCAGGAAACCTCGCTGGTACAAGTTTGATGCAGAGCCTCAACCGCTTATGGCATAGCAAAAACACCATGTGACTAGTGTAGTGTTGGGTGGGTATTTTTGGGTAAGGGTAAATCGAGAATTTAAAGGAGTAATCAGCCCACTACATGTATACATATATGCTTCAAAAATTTCCAATCTAGGTTAGGGTAAAGGATGTATACATATTTCAAATTTATCGATATGGGTAATGGTAAATGACTATCACAGTGTAGAGGTAACGATAAATAACCTATTATTTACCTTACGTTTAGCATATGGATGTAAACAAGTAACTGCAGGGTATACCGTAAGGTAACCTGAAAAACGTATACTGCAAAAGTGGCACGTTGGCATTGGGAACAAACAATTAGTGGCGCAGTTGGACATGCAAACATGAACACATGAAATTAAAAATATTCAAAGGGATGATCAAAATAAAAAAGACACCGTTAGCACCTTCAGTATTACAGCAAAAAAACATTCCTATAATGAAAAGGCCATAAATCTAATCAAGTTGCAAGAGGAGAAAAAAAAAGTGTCTTGATGCAGGTAATCAATGCAGTCAAAGGAAACAATATGTCGAAAAGGAAAATATTAATTAGTCACCACAACTGACACCACTAGCAACTGCATTGCAAAACATGTGAAGGCATATATGCTATAAGGATTAATTTTGCATATGCCTTCTTTTTACTCTCTTCCAAGCAATTTCCCATTCGCAGATATCAGTGTTTTTCTGTTTTAAAAACAATTTTGTGATTAGCCAAGGTGCAGTCATATATAAGTTGATATAGCCAATTTGACTATTGACAAAATGTGAAAGGGAAAAAAAAAGTCCTTATGTATTTTTGGCTGCCTATTGAAACTGTGTATAGAAATGTGGTGATGTTTTTAATTTTCAATTTTTTTTCAAAACATCATTGAATTTGCCAAAAAAACCTCAAAATTTTCGCAACAGTACAAAATTTTGCGCCAAAAAAAGCTGCAAGGTATACATAAACCTTGAATATATACCAATCACATGAGATAAAAGCATGTTAAGTTTAGAATATTTACCAACTGGGAAGAGTTTCTTAAAAGCTAGTTTAAAAACTTGCCCATTGGGTAGGGTATATGTTTACCTATAAACACACAAACTGTATAATTGGGTAAAGTACTAAACCTTGGCCACAATCCCTAGCCATCGAGATATTTTTGAAATTTTCATACTTAGTTGGTTTGGTTCTAAAAGAGATTTTATAGTTAAGGTGCCCTAAGGTTGGCCACATACCTATGGTCCCCTATGTGTTCGTGAACCTCTAGCTTTAGGTTATAGTCCATTTGGTATGTCACATTCGTGTTCATCAATATATATCATTTGTATTATTGAGGAGAAGGTCTTGAGTGTTGTCCATAAATATTGGACACCCCGGAAGCCAGTTTGCCCTGTTTGCATTCGAGATCTTAACCAAGATGTCAAATTCCAAACTTGCCTACAGGTGATGGTATAGACATTGATGTGTCTATTTACACACTTGGTTCCCCATTTTTTCCTGTCCTGTGGATGTTGTGGTTGTGCCTGTAGAAGAAGTGGTTGGTATTCCCACTTTTTTTTTCCTCTAATTCTTTTTTGTCTTGCTCATGTTTTCTATCAAACTAGCTCCTTGGTCAAATGACAAATTTGATCACATATTTAATATTTAATCTAAATAGAACTTGTGCATTTGGAAAACCATTATGTCTCCTGTGACTATCCCTTCAACATTTTTTTCCTTTTCCAATTGGTGAGGCTATCTTCAATTTCCTTGTGTTGCAATCCAAAAATGTCCATCATAATCTTGATATCTCCTGCAATATAAAACATTATGTTTATGCAAAAAATTGTTAATATAATTTACATCTTTAACCTAACATGAATTAAACTAGATTGGTAAATTCAATACATGGGCAAGGTAACATTCCATTTTTTTTATAAATATGATTTTGTTTTGAACATATTTTGACACAAAGTCATTGACTTCACCCACATTTTTTAGTGCAAGTGGTGTCTTGAAATTTTTGAAGCCACAAAAATCTAGTAGTTTTGATTGTGTTTCAATTAGATAGTACATTTTTAAACTTTTGGTTTCTTTCGATCCTTGTTTGAATTTGAAACTTGTAAGTAAAGAGCTTTGAAAATAACCATCCATAGTCCATTTTGTTTGCAACATTATTTGCCATTGTTTTACATTTGTAAAATAGAAGCAAATGTAAGTATATTATCCATTTTGTTGTCTATAGGAGAAAACATCATTTAATGTTTAGTAAGAACAAAGGAGATCTATGTAGTCTTGCCATAACCTATTTCACCACCAATAATCAACAATGATGTTAGCAAGTGAATAGGTGATGAATAGGTGAGCTTGTTCATGTGAACAAGAAAGAATCTTCAAAAATATTCCATGCCATGTCATTGAATATTTTTAATATATTCTTTTCTCTTGTGGCAAATTTTATGTGACATGGCAAAATATTTCACGACTTGTCATGGAATATTTTGTCACATCACATGTATGATTTGTTATGGGATCAACAATGGTTTATTGACTCTGAACATGGGTTTGGCCAACATAGCTTTTGAGTGTAACATCATGTGAAGGTTTGAAGGCAAAAGAAAATAAAAGTATGCATTTCATCATCCCTAGTGCAACCAATATTCAAAACGTTTAAAGCTCTTCGACAAAAAATTATAATATTTTCAAAATTGTTGAAATGGGTGGAAATTGCATGCTTGAAAAATATTTGATGAAATTAAAATTTCAAAATCTATTAATTATTTACCAAACATGTGTTGAAATGGCCAAGGTATTACAATATTATACATAATAATACAATGTACATGGAACCGTGTTATCATTGTCAAAGGTCTTATTGTTGAGATTGGCCATGGCCTAAATGTAAATCATTATTGGAATTTTAGGTTTTTCAAACTAGGTTTTCTAGTCAAAAGAAACCCCAAAGTGACAAGCATAAAAAAAAACCTTTTAATTTTCTAGGACAAGTCAATTTTAACAAGTTTAGTATGATTGGGATGGTTTTTTGACCAACCATAGGGTGGTGCTTTTGACCAGAGTTTTTGACCGGTACCTTTTGACCAATGGTAAAATGTTACTAATAAAATATAACCAATAATTTTATTTTATTTACTAATCAATTACGACATGGCATCATTTGATGTTAACATGTGGCAACATTATGTTATGCCATGTGAAAACATTTTTGTATGGTGCCACGTGTCAACACATTGTTATGTGATAAATTGGTATGTACACACCTATGCCATCCTTACACCATATGTACATGTATACACCGCCTAGTATACAAATTCATGAACATGAGTTGTTCAAGTTTGAACCCAAGACCTCTTGGAGGCATCCTAATGCCTTAGGCACCAACTCACACAACTATTTGTTGGTAAAGCCTCTACAACATTTTCTTTTATCTTGTTAACTATGAAGCAGTTTGGCAATCCTAACTTTGGCACTTTTTTCATTTTAATTTTTGTTCAAATGAAGCAAATAAAAGCATTATCTTGTAGCTTATTCAAAGATCTAATCAATAAAATCAATATATTTTGTAAATGTTCAAATGAGTTGTAAGAAAATATTTTTGAAAATAACAAATTGATTACAAATTTCAAAACTTGTTAATATTTGATTCTTCGATTTCAAACTCCATTCATTAAACTAGGTAGGGTACATGCCATAGGTAGGTTGGGTAGGTAAATAGGAAGGTAGAAAAGGTAGGTAGGTTATAAGGTGAGAAGGAGGTGGGAATTAGGAAGTAGGTAGATAGTAGGTATAATAAAATTGTAACTAGGTAGGTTGAAGGTACATAAACTTAGGTAGGTTGTACAATGTTAAACAAGTAGGTAGATAACTTGTAGGGCCATAGTAGATGGGAGGTAAGAAGTAGGAGGTAGGTTATATGTAGGTAGCTAACATACAATTATTAAGTAGATAAGAAGGTAGGTAACATAGAAAATTATATTAAGTAGGTAAGTTGGATGCACATAAACTTAGGTTGGTTGTAAAATGTTAGTCAACTAAGTAGGTATGTTGTAGGACATGGTTGTTGGGTGGGTGGGTACATAGGTAGGCAAATAGGTAAATAGTACATCCAAGTGGGTGAGTGAGTAGGTACATAGTTTATATGTAGGTAGCTAGGTAATATGTAAATAAGTAGGTGAGTGGGTGGATACGTAGGTAGGTGGGTGGGTAGGTAAGTAAGTAGGTACATAGTACACCTAAATAGGCGAGTGGGTAGGTAGGTGGGTGGGTAGGTAGGTTGTAAGATTATAGGTGGGAGGTAGGTATGTAATAGGCATTTAAGATGTTCCATTTGACTAGAGAAAATTGGTCATTTTGACTATTAATGTCAATTTCTTATGTTCAATTTGATCAAATGTTTCATTTGACTAAAACCAATCATCATTTTGATTAGAGTGGTTCAACTTGAGTAGATGTATTGGTTAAATAAGTCACTCTAGTCAAGTTGGTTGAACCTTTAGTCAAATTGGGCATGTCCATTAGTCAAAAAGGACAACTTGGAAGATTTGAAAAACCTAAAATTCTAGTAGGGAAATAAATTTATGAAGCTAAGTACTTTTATGTCACACCATTAATGTATATTCACCAAGACAAAAAGAATATACATATGTTTAAAATGATTGAAATAATATAAAGTGGAAAAAAAACCTTTAGGTTGTAGTTAGAATGTAAACTTCTTACATAGTCCAAGCAACTACAATAAATTTTAGGAAAATTGGTAATTAATTTGATGAAAATGCAATTGTGATGTATAATCACTAGAATTCAAAGGCTTTAAAGCACATCAATAAATGTTGAACTTCATCTTAGCTCCACATGTATTGATGAATGAACTCTTTCATGAGCCCACAAAACATATTCATCTTCAAGATGCAACACACATATTTACATTACACATATGCCCATGGCCGCCCAAGGAAGCTACCAACATTGTGACAAAATATACATATGAACATCCAAGGAAATTTCCAATAGTGGCATTGTATCATTTATCAATTAAAAAATACTATAAATTCATCCATACCCCAGTGGTGGGACATCAACAGTGGGGAAAACAATGCATTGGATAAGTAAAATGTTAGCCTCCCAATTGTTGGTGTGTTGTTATGTTAATTTGAAAATGGAAGGCCATTTCACCTTCTTGCCACCACGAATTGTAGGCCAACAACTTGCATCAAACAATCTCACAAGGCTATGGCAACTCACAACATGCAAATGGGAATTGCTTGAATTAAAAGATTGGGAACCAAATAAACTTTGAAAATTGTTTCTATGTAGGTGGTCAAAGGAAAACCTTGCTTCTTCTAGAGTTATTACCTCCTTTTGAATTAAGTTAATACCTTCTTGAATGGGCCATACAGTTAGAATTACAAGCCTAGCAACTGTAAAAAATTTCCATTATCCCACCCACGCAATGGCTCAAGTCGTTAAGACAAAACTAGTGCTTATGGTGCTTTAGTGATCCACTATGTTATTGTACCTAGAAACTTAAATAACATGGAACAAGAATTCCATTTACAGATTTGGAAAGGTTGACCCTTGTTTTGCATTTAAGCCCCATGGTTTTTTGGAGTGTAGAACATTGAATTCCAAAATTGGGTGGGCATTGTTCAATATTTTCCTCCAACTCCAAGCCAAAAATACCAAAGGTAGCAAATTATTGGAATCAAAAGGCAATTGTTACATGCATACATCCTCCACAATATTGGGTTTAACAATAGGAACATTTACTCATGGACAAAAGAAATTCACACAATCAAGATGATGGGAATCATTATTTGTGCTAGGAGGACAATCATATGTCACTTGGTAGACCCAAAAACCTCATCTCCCTTACAATGAAGAAGGTAATTTATGAAGGATGACCCGGATGTGTAATTTACCATAGTTGTTGCAAGTCTAGTAGGATCACTCGACCTTCAAGCCTTCCTCAACAACAATTCATTCCTATTAAGTCCATGACCAAATAGACCACCTTGCATGCAAATATTGTTTATACAATATAATTTTTTTGAAAACACAAATGTAGTTGTTGAATGTCATTATGTATAAACAAGTGTTGTGTTTTCCCAACTACTGTAACTAAATGTTATGCACATTTTTTGCCAAATTACAAGTGGGCATTTTTGCCCATTTTTCATTGTCGCAACTATAACCTTGGGTTCGCAAACAATGCAAAGGCTTTCAAAGGTGCAGGCAAAGAATGAAGCCTAGGAATCACATTTCATGCTCCCAAGAGTGTAGGAGGGTGTGAGGGAATGAACCCACACACTCCCAAGTGGGCTCCCACTTTGGGAGTTAAAGTCCCAATGGACTTCCAAATTTTCAAAAAGTGATTTCAAGGGTCAAAATTCATTGAATTGAAAAGTTCCTTATACCATTGAAAAGCTTTTGGAAAGTAAATGTCTAAAACGGGTTCACACATCCCATTTGAGTACTTAAAACACAAGTTATGTCTAAAGGAACGACTAGGAGTCAAATTGCCAATTTTACTCCGGACCACTAAAAGTCAAGAATCACCCTGATTTACTTATGTATAGGTGGCATGCGACATATCATTGGAAAGATTTCAACAAGGGCTATAACTTTTTTTCATATTTCACTTCAATTGGAGGTCTTCAAACAAAGTTATGGGCCTCCAAAGTTGCAAGAATCCTAATTTTAAGAATTTTGTGTCACAACCCTAGCCTTGGGCTCGCGACCAAGGCAAAAGGCTTGCAAGGGTGCGAGCCAAGAGGAAGCCCGGGAGTCAAAGCAAAGAGGCTGCAAGGGTGCGAGCCAAAAAGAAGCCCAGGAGTCACATCACATACTCCTGGGAGTGCAAAAAACTATGAGGGAGTATGAAGGAGTGAGCCCTCACACTCCCAAGACAACTCCCACTTTGGGAGATGAAGTCCCAGTGGACTCCCGAAACTTCAGAGAGCAATTTCAGGGGTCAAAACTCAATGGCTTGTGGAATTCTTTATATCATTAGAAAGTTCCTACAACTTAAATGCCCGAAATGGGCTCGCATTGCTCATTTGGACATTTGAAACACAAGTTATGGCCAAAAGAAGGGCCGATAATCAAACTGCCAATTTGACTCCCGACCAGAAAAAGTCGGGAATCGACCCAATTTACTTAGCTGCAGAAGGCGTGCGACATACTATTGGAAAGCTCTCAACAAGAGCTACAACTTTGCTTCAAATCGCATCTCAATCATAGGTCTTCTTACAAAGTTATGGGGCTCCAAAGTTGCGGGAGTCCCAACCGACGCGATTTCGAGACTCCCACTCGGAAGTTTCGGGAAAGAGAAGCCATTTGGATGTAGGCTCCATGGCCAGCCACAAAGTATACTATAAGGGGGAAGGTGGTGGCTTCCCCCAAGTCCGGGCCGTGATGAGTCTAGTGTGTCCGTGTTGCCTATAGCTTGTCCTAGCACCAAAGGTGTTCCAACTATGCACTAACCACTTTGTGTGGGTTGTGTGTGGGCCCGTGTGAGTGAAAGAAGCTTGTCAACTCTTCCTAGTCCCATCCCAGAGCTCCAACACGCCCCTCTACCCCTCAAAGTGTTGTGAGCTAGGGAGCATGCCCCGACTCCTCCCTCTTCGGCTGTCTTCTACTTGGACTTGCATTCGAGTCCTTCCAGGAATTAGGAGTGTATCATTTCGGGACTCCCAACTTGGGAGTCCCGAAACAAAATCACATTTGAATGTAGCCCCCATGGTTAATCACAAAGAATATTATAAGGGGGAAGGTGGTGGCTTCCTTCAAGTCCAGGTTGTGGTGAGTCTTGTGAATCCTATGAGTCCATGTATGCTTGTGTCATCTGTGCACCAAAAGTGCTCCAACTATGCATTAACCAACTTGTTGTTTGGTTTGTGCAGGTCTGTGTGAATAATTGACCTGCTTATCACTCATCCTAGTCCCCATCTCGGAGCCCCATCACACCCCTCTACCCTCGAAGTGCTACGAACTAGGGAATGTACCCCAACTCTTTTTCCTTTTGTTGTTTTCACCTTTAGAGTCATAGTTGAGTTTATCAAGGAATTTGGGGGTGCGTCACTCATCATTGAACTTTTGCAAATCGAAGGAAAATAAAGATCAACAAAATTTGAAATGTCACAACAAAGATGGAGGCCCAAATGGAAGTATAGTGCAAATGGAACTTGAATGTAAATGGAATTTTAATTTTGAATGAATAGCAAAAAAAAGGGAGTCATAGGAAGTTCGTAACTGAAATATTCACATGGACCATGAAACCTCCTCATTGCTTGACATGAAAATGCCAAAAGCTAAACAAATTTGCAAGATCGTGGACACCTACCTCAGAAGCAACCCTTGATGATAACCACCAACAATGAATTGTAGCATAGAGATTGTTAGCCTCCACAAGAAATTTTGTATTCTTGTATTAGTGGCAAAGAGCATTGTGTTGATCTTGGAATTCAAAATTGATCGGTTGTTTAGTGTGCCTATCAAACAATTGAGTCCAATGGAATAAACATGTGCATTCCTTATCAACCATCCTAATAGAAGGGTTCCCAAAACCATAAATTTTTTTGATAACATTCCAATTGACTCATGCACTGTTAGCCATGAATCCCTTAACCATGTTTCAGCATCGTCTGATTAAATTTTGTCCACATGGTTTGTTGAGCTTAAATGTCCTTAGACTGCATGTCACAAATTGCAATGGTCATCATTTATAATAAGCCTGGGATCGTACACATGACAAGCCATAATTGTCCAACTAGCAATATGCTTCACATGATCAAACATGATCCAAGTGTTCTACAAATCCCTTACATAGTGTAGGTTACATTTGTGCAACGAGGCTCATTCCACTCCTCACATCATTTATCAACATCTTGAAAATGAATTTTTTTTGTTTTAGAATTTGTCCTTAGAAACATCATTCCTAGATGTAATCATAGGGAAGCATGAATTTCAATTCAAGGATGTTATCAATATAACCACCCCCTAAATGATGCTTGAAAGAAGCAAAAAGGTTACAAACATCGAATGAACTCAATTTAGAAAACTTGTTCTAAATTAACTCTAGTTGCTCACCATCCAGAAGCTCCATTATACCATCACCACTACATCTAATAAATACCTACCCAAGAAGGTCTTGCTAGCACTTAGGGAAATTGCAAATATCTTCACATCAAGTGTGTGATCAACCTTTTTAGTTTCGTCCATAGACTCCTTGTACTTACCATCCACAATATAATGTTTGTGGACCCCAAGATGAATTGCCACTCTTGAGATTGATTGGAGTCTATGCACATCATAATAAACTCTTTCATTATAATCAATGACACAAAGGGGAGGAGCATGACAAAATTTGCATCCACGCAAGGAAATGGAAGGAGATAATGCCATTTGACCTACAACTAGAATATGAAAACAGTCACCACACCAAAAGATTTCATTGCAAAAGCTAAAATGCACAAAGTTTTCACAATCATCTTGCACACAATCGAAGTGACCCAAGCAACTAGCCTTCTTGAAGCTAAGCCCAAAACTATTTTTGATATTGGTTATGATCACCTTACACTAAGCATGGCCATGGTACTTCCTATCCATGCCTTGCATTTGCAAAAACCTATGAAGAGTTGAAAAGCATCAGTGGTAATTCAAACAAAATATCCCCATCAAAACCAATTGGCAAGTATTGAACTTTTTGAAGAGGTATCTTGTCATAATCCAAATTTTGCAACTTGTTGGAAGAATGTCATGGCAACATCATGGCATGGAAGCAAGAAATAATAGACTAAATACTCTCAACTAGGTTGGAAGGTTGTGGTGGCAACGAACCACCAAATTGAGGAATTGCTTTTGATGATTTCCTTGACAAAAAAAGGGGTGTGAAGTTGTCACTTGTGGAAGAATTGGATAGTTGAATGAAAACAAAAGATGCAAGAGCATTTGAACTTGAGCAAAAATGTCGCAAACTTTTTGCTCTTCCTTCACAATCTTAACCATAGAACCTACAATTGTTGGTATCAAAATGGTGTTTTGATAATTATGAATCAAGTTATCCACCCACTGTCTCCCTTGAAAAGAGGTTGTGGGAATCTAGTATAATGAACTCAAAACCAAGTTATTATAATCATACAAGATGTCCTTGGATATATGTAAAGAACTTGATTAAAAAGTAAAAAAACTCATAAACAATGTTTAGAGACAAAGGTGGTCCCTAAATTGTTGACCATGATGGTGAGGTCCGAGCGGCCAACAACATGAAATGTTGCCATATTACCAAGTGCACGAGGATAATAGTGAAGGAATTGATAGGGATATGAGAATAACACAAATAGATAGAAGTGAAATTAAAAACAAGGGCATGATTTTGAACAATTTACAAGATCAAAAGGAGGAACCCCAAAAATATGATCCAAGCAAGGAGCGAGAGGAATATGAAATTGAATAGATCACAACAAGGATTTGAATCACACACATAAAAAATTCAAAGTAAGTACTTATTGGGTGGATCTTTCTGATGACAAGGTTAGCCTTGAATGGTAAAATCAAGGAACATTATTGTTGCCAATGATTATGTTTCTTGATGGAATGCGACTTGATATAAAAATTGGAACAAGGTGTTCAAATGGATACCCACATCATTGAGGACCTAACGAAGAATTTCCACAAACTAAACATTATTATTTGAATTACATAAATATACTAGAAATGAGGCACAAACAAAAATTGAAAACTAATGTGCAGAGTCATTAAAAAAGATGGGCAACCATAATAGCATGGATTTGCTTCTGAAAAGACATATGAAACAAAAAAAGAATGTATCGCCACCTTAGAAATATGGAAGGAAGTTGGTGACAACACATTAAGAGAAGTGAACGATTTTAGGGGAATTAGCAGTCATGCTAACACAAACTAGATTGGCTAGATTTACACTCACTATAAGAAATCATAACTTTTCAAAAGGCCAACTTGATTGAAGTGTCCACATTGGCCAAAGGGTATGTTCATTTTGATTAAAGGTTTTAAATGCCTAGCATAATTAATAAGCTAATAAGCTACTTATTAGGTAATAAGTAATGTAAGCCTTTTAGGTAAGTATCCTAGGTGACCTAAGCTTATTAGGTAGAGCTATTAGCCATGTAGATAGCCTACTAGCTTAAGCCTACTAGGTAAATAACATAAGTTACCTAGGCCTAGTAGGTAGGTAGCCTATTACCTTAAACCTACTAGGTAAATAACGTAAGCCATTTAAACTTAGTAGATAAGTAGTTTATCCTACTAATTAGGTAAGTAGCTTAGGCCACCTAGGCATGTTAGGTAGGTAGGCTATCCTACGTATTAACTAGGTAAGTAGCCTAGGCCACTTAAAACTATGAAGTAGGTAACCTAACTTAGGTTATTGAAGTTTACCTAATAACTATTTACATAGCATAAGCCACCTAGGCCTACAAGGTAGGTAGCTTAACCTAGGCCATTTATAAAGCCTACTAAGCATGTAACCTAACTTAAAAGCCACCTAGGCCTACAGGGTAGGTAACCTAACCTAGGCCACCTAGGTTTATTAGTTAAGTACATAGCCTAACCTAGGCCTACTAGGTAGGTACATAGCCTAACCTAGGCTACTTAGGTAGGTACATAACCTAACCTAGGCCTATTAGGTAGGTACATAACCTAACTTAGGCCTATTAGGTGGGTACATAACCTAACCTAGGCTACCTAAGCACCTAGGCCACTTAGGCCTACTAAGTAGGTATGTAGCTAATGAATAACCTTTTAGCCAAGATCTTGCAAAAAATTAGAAAAAAATACTTGCTGAATTTGTGAAGGGAATACAAAAAGTTGTTCCCATGTAGGTAACAACCTTCTAAAGTGCACAAGGGTGAATCCAATTTCATTTTTTTTCATGGCAAGATGTGTTCCACACATTATGGCTTGCACCCATGAACACAATAGAATAGGAACCTTAGTGGCCCCATAATCTAGTTTTAGGATCTCTTTGCATTCCCCTATGTATGTCACTTATTCAAGTGTTGGATTGGGATTTGTTCTTGTAGGAGATGGTGTATGTTCAAACTCTCCTAACATGCCTAAATCGTATGTAACCATGTTAGCTATCCCAAGCCATGTTGTAGCCCTGAAATGATTGCCATATGCAACTATGCTTTTATAAGCCTTTGCCACAAATGTTGGTGGGACTAATAGGTCATGCACTTCAACTTCATTATTAGTGTTAGGGCCTCCCATAGGGTAGGTAGCAAGATCCTCTTGCAACCACTATGGGAAGTTGGGGAATGCTTCCAAGTTGGCATCACTTGTGGCATCCCTTGCAAGCTTATATTGCCCTCATGCAAATGTTAAATCAATCTTTTATTACCATCACACAAATCCAAAGACCCATGTTATACTCCAACTATAGTGAAAATACATTGATTCTAATGCATAGCCATGCCATGAAATAGAAAAAGATATGCCCTTAAATTAATGTAATATAGGGGATGTGGAGGTCTTTGTGAGCCATGGATTATAATTCAGCAAGTTGTTAAGTTTTAGTTCCATAATTTTCCTTAGTAACAATGATTTGAATCCTTATAAATTTCCAAGTAGTAATTATTAATAGTTGAATTTGCCTTTATATTTCCAAATGTAGAGAACTTTCTTATTTAAATTGATGTAACGCTTAATTAATTTTAAAACCTAGTAAACCTTCCAGAGGGCATTATCTTTTTTATGTTGTAGAGAAGTGAAAAGGGATGTAAAATTAGATGTGGTTTATTAATATATTGGGAATACAAGGCCACAATTAACATTAACATTTCGCCATGACAATTTTGTAGAATAATCTTCAAGCACTAATGATATACTTGTAAGATTTTTAGGATGTAATCCTAGTACATACTTATTCAATCCTCATTTCTATCAGGTTCCTAAATAGAACTAAGATTAAATTTAAATACTAGCATTTCCACTTGAGTAACCTCAAGTAAATTACAACTTAGTAAACAACTTAAAGGGAATATATCACAATTACAAAAAAACTAGAATGCGACGGATTGTGCGAGCTAGGTACTTGGCTCAATGTTCCATGGAAAAGGGGTTGATTGGGCCTTGTAGCCAACAATAATGGCCATCATTGGAAACCCAAGTTCAACAATGAAGATGAACATCGTCATATTCACATTTACATTCTTCAAATTTTTATGGTGTGGCTCCACGAGCAGGAACAAATTCTAAGTAAATTGCGAAGGCATGTGGGTTAGGAAACAATTGATGATCCCATGTCGAACGATCGATTCAAATGCGCACCATTCTTCTGGATGGTTTTTTTTCGCGTGACCGTTGGGAGACATTCATGTTAAGCGGTGCTTCTTTAAAATCTTCCTTTTCTAATGGCTCAACTTGAGGGTTCAAGGGTGTAACAATATCATCCACCATGATTAAATCTTCACTTGCATTAATAAAAACCAAAGGGGTAATCAAAATAATTTGGTACCTACATTTGAAGGGGATTAATGCTTTTAATTAAGAAATTAGGGTAGGTGTAATGTGTGGTAGTGATGACAGAACTTCATGAAAACCTTAACATCCTAATTCCAATGGATTCGTGAAGCCCTAATTTCAACAATGGATCTAAAAAATACATGGGAATTCTTATAATGGAAATTTTAATTCCAATTTACTATGTACTACACAATTAATTAGTGCATGGTAAAGGATAACAAAGGGATATTAAAAGAGTAAATGGTACACGGAAATTTTACTACTACCATTGAATTGATTTAGTCAAATGGGTGTCATGCCCATACATGGCCTCATACATGATGGCCAGTTACAGGCATGCCCATGTGCGCTTTTAGGGTTAATGTACGGTCTTAAGCGACTGTACGTTATTAGGTACTTAGGGTTTCAATTTGTTGGCGACGGTATAAAAGGCCCAAACCTTTCTTTCTCCTTTTAGTTTTCCTAGAATTCCTTTGTCAGGAGCTTCCTCCATAATAAGCTAGGATTTCTAGATGTTCACGGTGGCCATTGCACGACCACCATTTACATACATTTCATTTCCTTCTTTCATTGCAATTCAATTCTAGAAAAACTCCACTTTCTGTTATTTCATGTTGAAAGCAACAAATTTCTTTGCATGTGAGTTTTTAAGTTATCATTGCTACTGTTAGTGTTGCTAGTGTTGCTAGTGTTGCTGATGTTACTGATGTTGTTGCTGCCGAAGGGTGCTGGTGTTGCTGCTGCCGAAGGGAGTTGACGTTGCAAGAAGGAGCTTGTGTTATGCCAACAAATAGAACCAGGAAACAGGTTTCAAAGCTCTGTTTCTTTTCTCTTTTTCTTGCTTTCTTTTTCTTTCTTGAAATTGTCAAGTAAACAAAAAACAAAAATTTCAACGGCCACTGCTTGCCATTGCTGCAGAGCACCATAATGTCGCTTGCTATCACTACACAACAATTTCATTGTTGCGAGCTCTAGCGCCATTCGCCACTTGCCATCATTGCATAGTGTGTTGCCGGTAGCGGTTGTCGCGAATTGCAACGTCACAACGTTGCAGCATTGCAACGTCATGAGCTACAGCGCCACAACATTGCAGTGCCGCAATGCCATAGCGTCGTAGCGCCACAACACTATAGCGCCGCAACGCCATAGCATCGCAGCACCACAACACTGGAGCGCTGCAACACCACAGCGTCACAGCACCACTGCGTTGCAACGCCATCACTGTAGCAGCAGCGCCACAACACTGCAACGTTGTGAGTTGCAACGCCATAACATCGTAACACCATCGCTGTTACAACAACAACAATGTTACAACAGCAATAATGCGCGCAGCAGCAATAGCGTCGCTGCAATAGTAGTGTTGCGAATTATAACGCTGTAGTAGTAGCAGTAGCATTATATCACTAGCAGCATTGTGAGCTGCAACACCATAGCAACAGTAGCGTTACAACAACAGCAACGTTGCGAGCTCCAACGCGGTAGCAACAGCAGCATTGCGAGCTGCAAAGTCGTAGCATCGTAGCAACAATAGCATTGCAAGCTGTAGCGCCATCGTTGTTGGAGCATTGCAAGTGATAATGTTGCCATCGTTGCGTCCTTCGTTCGTTCGACGAAATTTGTTCAAGTCCGTCCATCGAACTTTTGTCCATCCATCGACTTCCGTCGAACGTTCCTACGTCTTGCGCCTTGACGTCCTACGTCTTGCGCATGTTGTTCGGCGCCCTGTCATCCTATGTCATGCGCCTACATCCTACGTCTCGCCGTCCTACGTCTTGTCGTCCTACGCCCTGTTGTCATACGCCCTGTGCCTTACGCCTTGTCGTCCTGTGTGCTATTTTTTACCATCCTGCCTTTGGAACAACGCACTGTATTTTTCAAACTGTACGTTGTGTTAGAATTTTGTAGTTAGTGTTGCATATTATAACAAAATTTTGGGGCATGAGACAACACCATGTCCTCGGATGACAAAAGCACTACCGCTTAGCCGGATCCCAGGTATCAGCTACAAAGTAACACACAGTCTTTTGAGCCGATTTCTTTAAGCTCACAAGCTTCACGACGATACCATCAAATGTCTATAGCACCATCGTCGTCTAGTACAACTCCTACCAGGAATTCAAGCTCAGGTTACATTACATCAATGGTACATCAGAGTCCATTTGGAGGGGTTCATTAGTTGGGTACGCTTGTTGCTGCACCTACTTTCGCACCATCACCGTATACTCCGTTGCAAGCTATGACTTCAACACCCATATACACCATGGAGGTGAACAGTTCCTTTAAGAGAATTGAGAAATTCAGTGGAAGGCCAGGTATTATTTCTTTGAGGGAGTTCAAGGCAACCTTCTTAACTGTGGTTTGTGAATTGGAGCTCTGGTATAGCGCTAATTACACCGAGGCATTCGCATTCAAACAATTGGCTCGTTATGTGCACTATGGATATCCACGAGTAACATTCTCCAAGGATTTTGGGTGTCACCCAGATTCCCAATCTAGCTTACGCCATAGCCATCGCCACCACCTCTCAAGCTGCATTGCAAGCTACAATTGCACATCACGGGACTGTGCCGAATAATCCAGACCCGGTACCTACCTTAGTAAACCTTTCTCCTCAACAACTCATTGTTGCTACTACAAACATTCCTCCCACCACTGATGCGCCAGCTTTTACTGATCCATTGGGGGAATTCTTTTAAATTCTTGAGCTGGAATTTCCAGTCAAAAGTTCTGAAAAAACTCTGCAGCTCGCCACCTTCTCCTGGCAGAAGGATGAAACTCTCAAAATGCTCTACAGGAGGTTTCTCAAACTCAAAGAGGATACCTAAAGCATCACCGACTTGGAAGTTGCCCACTGGTATCTTCGTTCGTTGGAAGGTACTCCAACACTCCACGCGCAGGTTTTGCAACTCGTCTTTGTAGAATTTGGAGACTCCTACACTTTGCTAGATGTGTACAACATTTCCGAAAAGTTGGAACTAGCTCATGCACACTATGAGGCCTCCATCATGTTCAAGGCCTCAACCTACACAAGCTGCGCCAATTAGATCATCACATTCTTCTTCAAGGACTAAAGCGGTGCACATGGCTACACCCATCCTACCTTCTTGCAACTACTATGACAATCCTGCCCACAAAGTTAGTGAGTGCAACATTCCTTCTGAAGATCTCTTTTGTGACTATTGTGGAAAAGAGGGACATTAGGAATCTGTCTGTTTTGCCAAGTTCCCAGAACGGAAGCAACTCCGATTACAATGACAAAATCTGCTAGCATCTTCCGCTATCCCTCAACCAAAAGCCAAGGCACCTCAGCTGTCGCAACCCCACTTTGGCCAAGTGTGGGGGTGAAGCCCAACACTTGGAAAAGTTGGAGGTTGGGAGTCTTCCGGGACTCTCGAATGTTCAGAGCTCGACAGCAAGGCCCAAAACACCTCGTAT
>Ga0116227_10005397_pt1 | contig 26936 bp, 27 predicted proteins | sample S1TSphgellanicum_FD_89693 | JGI IMG/M metagenome (GOLD analysis project Ga0116227, IMG submission 89693) | Host-associated microbial communities from peat moss isolated from Minnesota, USA - S1T2_Fb - Sphagnum magellanicum MG | ecosystem: Host-associated > Plants > Peat moss > Unclassified...
CACCAACATATGTCCTTTTTATTGTCTTAACAATCAAAGGAACATTGGTGTTCAATGGTACTAAATTGAAGAAGCTTTGCTTATGTCGCAATTAGACCTAATGTTAAGGTTCATGGTGTTAAAAAGCCTAACATTTAAATAATATTATTTCTTTAAAACCATCTATGTTAATTAGCACTAACCTAAATTTTTTTTAAAATTGGCTTTTCATTCACTAATGTTAATTTAAACCTAAATTAAGGTTCAAAAAGAAAACTACATTACGTTTGTTATGATGAATATGTATTATAATGACAAATGTTAGCAATTAATTGTTCCTTCTTGATGTTCTCACTTTCATGTTGTAAGCCAAAGTGTGTGTTTGTTTCCTTCATAGGATTGTGGGAACTAGTGTTGTCCTCTTCTTGGTTTCAAAATGAACTTTTGGTCCTAGTTTTAAACTTTTAAAAGAAATTGATGAGACCTTTGGTCCAATCTTGAAACTAGGTTTTTGGGTTTCTAAAACCTTTGGTTAAGACATTTTCACAAAAAAATTTAAGCTAGTGTTGTTTAAAGTTATGTTCAATTCCATTTCCATCACAAACCAAACAAAAAACATTGGTGTAATATTATTAGTTTGTTCAACTAGTGCACATAATTCAAAATAGAGATTAATATGTAATATAAATTACATACAACTAATCAAACGCAATAGATTGTTTTAAACATATGAACATGCCATGTTTTTTAATATAATGTGTTTCATATATACTTAGAGAACCTAACCTATAACTTGGACTTGAACTTGCTTAAATCTCAAAAGCTCTTAACATTGGTGAGAATATACAATTCCTATGAACTCAAAATAATTGCACTATTTTCACAAGCTATAGGTTGTGAGTGAAAAGATGTGTTTAGGATGAAGAAAAATTGTAATTTATAGTAATCAATCTCATAGGCTTCTGCAGTAGCTTAGAGCAATGAATTTTGTGTTCATGAATCAAGTTTTGGCAATGGTTTAAAGAGTGCATGTGGGGTGGCTTGTGAATTGGAAAAGATGTTGGTGGGTGCTTATAACTTATGAAGGGTCAACGTTCAGTAGGAAAATGCACAACAAGGTCATGGAGCACTTCAAGAGATGGTCCAAGCTCAATGTGGGTCATTTGATCAGAGTTGTCACATTGGCAAATTCTCTGGTTATGATGCCATCAAATTGAGCTCACATTTTAGTTGCAATTTCCTATTCATGAAGACATTGAATTGAAAGTAAACAACTAGAGCAATGTAGAAGAACTAGGAGCATTTAAATGGTTTTATGCAACAACTTATTTAACTTCATGACATTTAAGTTTGGTTGTAATTAACTTTAAGTTTAAACATTGATTGGCAAAAAGATACATGTAACAAAAAAACAAGAAGATAGTGACAAGAAGAGGGAAGATGAGAGTGGAAAGAAACATGGAGGCAAATAAGGAGGAGAACAAGAAGAAAACCTAAAGGAACAAGGAAAAAATATTCAATTTATTTAACATTGGCTTAAATCCCCTTTCCAAGTTGCTATCTAGCATTAGGTTTTTATTCCAAGATCTATGGTTTTTTTAATATTAAGTTAACATTTTAAAATTTAACATTAAACTAACACCTACTTATCATCAACTTAACATTGTGTGTTGTATGGGATTAGATATAAGATTTGATATTAGTTAACTTTATTGGTTTAAATGTAATAAAATACTTGTTTATCTTAACATTGATTTAGTACTCATTTAATATTGTGACTATAACATTATATTATCAATTAATCTAGGTCTCATTTAGACATATATTGATGTCACAATACCTATAGCTCAAACATGTGGAGATCAAACCTAAAAAAATGTCAAACACACCATAGATTTTCAAGACTAGACATTGGGACAATAGGTTCAAAGAAAAAGAGTGAATTGATGTACATGCATTTGAGGTTGATGAGGCATGGAGAATGGAAACTTGGAACTTTTACAAAGCCATGAAAGAATTGGTCACATTTTATAAGTTACATTGCACTATATGTTAGAAAAGCAAATTAACATTTTAGAACGTCTTGAAATGTAATGACCAAAAAAAAAATCAATTTTGACATCGTGGAAGCTTTAAGGAAAACCATGGTGAGTTTGGAGGTATCCAATTATCTTATGCCTACTTAGGATGTAGGTTAGAATTCCAATATACAAATGTTTTGAATGGAAGTTGTATTAGGAGTTTTGATTACTTTAATTTGTGAATATTTCATGAAAATAAAAATAAAAAAAGGCTAGTAAATTGTGAGTATGTTGGGTACCTAGGACAAAGTGCAATTGCTCTTCTTTAATGCTTAGCACCTAGGTGAAGTTGGAGACCGGAGTTGGTATGTTTAGGGAACAAATTAACAGAAACAATCAAGATGATAACACCCTTGTAAACCTCAAGAAGTTTAATGAAGACTAAAAGTAATATGTGTGTTTATGGTAATGATCATTGAATTGATGTCAGTGGTGCTTAAATAGATATCAAATTGTATTATAGTGAAAACTGTCAGATTGAACATTCGTTCTGAATGAACCCTTCTTTACGTTGAACATTTCGTGACGCATGATGATTTTGGCCATATTAATACACCTTCTTAAAATGAACCCCATAACTTTGAACATTGAACACAGATTCCAAAATGCTCCACTAAAATAGTCCTCGTCACATTGAACACCTGTGTGAATCACTTCGTGAATACAATGATCATTTCACAGTTCATTTTGATTTTGTCGTATAGTAGCTGTAACGTATTCAAGTTTTTCTCAAAGAGAAGAGGTGTCGCAACCCCACTTTGGGGCCAAGTGTGAGAATGCAATTCACACTCCCAAAAGTGTGAAAATGGAGTCCTCTAGGACTCCTGAAAACTCAGAAGACGATTTGAGGGCTCAAATCTCCTTACATTGGTGCGTTCTTTATATCAATGAAAAGGTCTTGAAGTGTAGATGCCCAAAATGGCCTCGCATGGGCCATTTGGACATTTGTAGCCCAAGTTATGGGCAAAAGAAAGGCCAGGAGTCAAACTGCCAGTTTGATTTCCAAGCACTAAAAGTTGAGAATCGACCTCTTGCCGACGTCGCCTCAAGGAGTGCGACACGGCGTTGGAAAGCTCTCGATGAGAGCTACAACTTTGGTTCATACTTCATCCTGATCCGAGTTCGGGGCGAGGAGCTATGAACGTCCAAAGCCCCGGGACTCTAACCCGGGATAGTTTCGGGACTCCAATTTGGGAGTCCCGGGAAAAAGAGCCATTTGGATGTAGCCTCGGCGAAGAGCTGCAAAGTATACTATATGGGGGAAGGTGGTGGCTTCCCCCGAGTTCGGGCCGTGGTAAGTCTTGTATGTCAAAGTGCCCGTGGCTTGTCCCAACACCCAAGGGTGTTCCCGAATGCTAACTAACCCTCTTGTGGTTGGTTTTGGATGCAAATTCGAGCTTGATAATTTAGTCCCTCTTCCTAGTTTAATCCTGGGACTTTTAGCACGCCCCTTTACCCCCTTTTAGTGCTGGAAGTCGGGAGCGGGCCCCAAGTCCCAACTTTCCGCAACTCTACATAGTTGGACCCTTAAGTGGGTTTAACAAGGGACTTGGGAGCACGTCAAGAGAGACTCAAACCATGAGTGGGAAAAGAAAGTACACCGAAAAAACATTAGCAGAGAAGGCCAAAACATTGCAAGATTTGGACAGTGGGATGTCTGTGAGAGCTTGCACTACAAAGTACTCTGTCTCTGATGGTACGATTGTCAATTGGAAAAATAACAAGAGCGAGATTATAAGTTATATTTCTGAATTCACAAGTCTTTCTCAGAAAAGACCTGCGCAAGTTAGTAGCAACGGTAAGGTCATAGATGAAAGAATTTACAATGGTTCACCAACGCTCGTTGTCAAAACATTCCCATTTTTGGCCCAATTTTGCAAACCAAAGCTTTACAAGTGGTGGCCAACATTGGTTTGAATGATTTCAGGGCATCGAATGGTTGGTTGGAGGCGTTTCGCAAGCGCCACTGTATACAAATTTGTTTGTTGTTTAGAGAAAGCGCTGGAATGGACAAAAATGTCATCAACCATTGGAAACAGAACTTGCCCAACATTATTCAAGGCTATGACACAAGGGATATTTGGAATGTGGATGAAACTGGACTTTTCTGGAAAGGTGTGCTAAACCACAGCTTGGTACTACAAGGAAAAAAATGCAAAATAGGCAAGCTGGCCAAGAGACTTACCATTGTTCTTCTCTGTTCAACAATTGGTGAGAAGTTTAAGCCACTAGTGATTGGCAAGTCGCAGATGCCACGAGCTTTCAACAAACAGTTGCCTCATCGAGTCATCTGGAAGGCAAACTCCAAAGCATGGATGATAGGAACGATATTTTTGGAATATCTTCAGAAATTCAACGCCAAAATGCAGATTGAAAACCGGAAGGCCCTTATTCTTCTCGACAATGCTCCTTGTCATCCAGAAATGGAGCTTTCCAACATCAAACTTGTTTTCCTTCCACCAAACACAATAGCAGGGACCCAGCCTTTGGATTTTGGAATCATACGAAATTTTAAGGTTAAATATCGCAAGATGCTTCTTGAATTTCTTTTATCCCATGAAGATGTGACTGCTTTAGCTGATGCTATAAAAAAGGTAAATGTTGGTGATGCCGTTGACCGGGTCTCTCAAAGCTAGGACCAAGTCACTGCTTCAACCATTAAAAAATGTTTTTGAAAAGCAGGTCTAAACAAAAATGCAGCAGAACCAGAACAAGATGACTGACCCTCAAGATCAAGAAAAGATGTTCCATCTTGCTAGAACAGCAGGAATAAAAGTGGAGGAAAAAACTGTAATTGAAGACATTCTAACTTTTGATACTTTGGATGATGGTTGGGAAGAAGCAATCTTGTTTGTGCCACAGTAGAACTTGAGATTGAAGAGGAAGAACCAAAATTTTTGCTACCCAAGCCAATAGTCACGGAAGCGTTAAAAACATTTCAAATTTTTTTAGATTTTACAATAGCTGAGCAATTGGACGAAGTCACTCCATTGTTGTCACAAATGCGCAAGCATCTCGTAAAACATCGAATGCAAACGTCCAAGACTCTGACAATCGATCGGTTCTTTCACAAAACCCAATAAAACACCAATTTTTATTGTCACTCTTAGAATAAACACCTTCTTACTTTGAACACTTTGAACTGAACATACGGGTGTTTAATCTAGGCAGGTTTCACTGTATGTTGAAGGAAGGAATTAATTAAGCTACAAATTCAAATATAATGAGGGTATGTGTCCATGGTTGTTCCAGTTGATGTGTTGATGTTGATCTTATTTGAATGGAGTAGGAAGTTATGTGGTTGTATGAGGAGGTATTTGGAGAACAAATTGAAATGAGGTGATTTGATATGGAGTAAAGAAAGAAGAAGGAAAAACACCCCCAAAATGGAATATCCAATTTAACAAAGGAAGGAGTTAACCTGCCAACAATAGCTTAGGTTTAGGGTAAAAAGACTTAGGATGTAGGGTTTTACTACCATCTTTCAAGTCTCATAAAATTGATTGACAAGTAAACTTTCTGATAGTGAAATATAGCATTTATGATCCAAAAAAATCACTTCTAGGATAAGTTGATCATGTACATCACCCCCTCAAATAATCTCATTGCTAGTCCCTAAAATGAATGAAGTTCTTAGACGCATTTAAGTGAGGCCCTGTCTAAGAGCACCACTAAACTCCCCTGACAGGAATTATTTACTGTAGCCAAACGCCAAATAAATTTATTTTCATTTCTATTGAATCTCGCATGAAATGTGTTCCTTGATGGTTCTTTTGAGAATTTGTACATTGATCCTCAAAAATACACCAATAATTACCTTAGCACCAAATATTATTGTTCTTAAAAAGTGGATTTCATAGGGGATGAGTTTTAGTAGCTATACAGGTCCTAATAGACCTCTAAAATGTACTGACATTCCTTGAGCCTTATCCAGTTGCCCAATGACCACACCTTCTTTGTCCCATTTGGTTGCCCATGTGAAGTTTTGTGCATGTACATATCCATTTTCCAACAATTCATTGCGCATTTGAGTTACATGCATGCATCCTTTCCTTTTGTGCACATGGACACTGATGCTTTCTGTACAAGCACACACCCTTTGCAAAATCCCCAGTGCAAGTTGACAGTGTGTTTTTTTCCCTGTGGTGGGATTTGAACTTTGAGCCCTGCACTAGCCCATGATTGAGCAACTTTCTTTGTTTTCTGCATCTACTTCATCTTTCAAGGCAATGAAACATTTCTTGTTGCTAATTTTGAAAAACAATTTGTCTCCACCAACACAACCCTACAATAATTTGTACCAAATGCTTTCCAGGCATTTGTGGAGTCAGCAAGGTGGTAGAACAGGCTAAGATTAGACTGTTACTGGTCGCCGCCTCCTGGCCAGGGCCCAGGAAACAAAAGGACCAAGAAGAGGTCAGCTCTACATAGTATATGTCCGTACTAATGGAACGCCTTGAGCCTGGTAGGGCAAGACACCATTCCCTGAGGTGGTAACAGGTTTCACTAGGGTCTGTTCCAGAGAGGGTAACCAGCTTTCTTCGCTACTGATCCACGTGATTACAGTGTTCCTTGCATTTTGATTCGCAACACAAGTGGAACTGGCAGAACCTGAAGTGGAACCAGCAGATGACCATCTGTCGACCACCTTTCCCAACTTACAAAACAAAAACAACTTGCACCATCTCCTTGCACTAGATGCTTCGTGCTACTGGTGATGGATTTAGGTCCTAAGTTTTGTATTTTTTCCTCCTAGGGCTCCCCATTGTGCGTTCTGCACTTTGGGGTGCGGTCTTTTGTTTGGACTTCAATCCTTTCTTTTTTCTTCTCTTGTTCCTTTGCCCGTTCCCTTGCCGGGTGTTTTTCCTTTATTTATTTATTTATAAAACAACTAGATAACTGAATATAAGACACTCAAAACAAGTTACTTCTGATTTTTTAAAAGGTACAAGTCTTGGACTACAGTTCCTTGTTGGCTACTAGAAAATAAAGAAAAAAGAGAAAGCCACTTATCACACCAAAGTATTGAGCCCTACTGCCTCTTATATCAAGTTCAATTGAGCAGCAATATCTTAGTTAAAATATTTAAAATGTTCTATGAAGTTTTCCAAACCTGAACTCATAGTTCTCAAAGCTTTTAGATAAGCTTTGGATTTTTTAACATAATAATTAAAAAATCCATAGAATTTTGTTGGAACACATTTTGTCTTTTGACTTAAGTAAATTTATGCATAGTAAGTATTCTATCCCCAATCATGACTGTTAATAAAATAAGATTAGAAATCACAAACATAATAAATTTTGTGATATAAAATAAATTGCTTGATGTTCAAATTAGTCCAACTCTATATCATTTCAACATAAAAACAATATACCTATGTTAGATAGGTTGCACTCAATTTTCATTGGTGATATTGGAATGTAATGTTTTGAACTTTTGATTTCTATACTATGACTTTTGTAGTGGTTTCTATAGGAGCCATTGATGTTTTATTTTCATTTGTACTTATGATTTTTAAATATCAAAATAAGAAAAACACAAGGTGCCTAATAATTATTATTGTTTCATCATTTACTTTCGACAGTAAGAATAACAATATTTTACAAATAGGCACTACACTAAATAATGAAGCTAGTGTGCTTCAGAGTTTCTTTCAGATTTTTGGGGCATGACACCAAGGTATTTTTCAAAAAAATCAGCAATCTCAAAATTAATTCATTAGTGTCAAACAAGTCTAGTTACTACAGAATTGATCAAACTACATCATTTCATAAGTTAGTCTCTCCTTTACCCACAGAACAAACAAAATTGATGATTTGGGCAAATCTGTTGATAAGCCCTCCCTCAGGCTCTTTCCCACAAGGACCCACTCTGCGTAGGTAAGTAGGTGCCTTTTTCTTTGGGCAATCCTTTACCCACAACCGGATTGAATTGTAGCCAATTTCATGGTAGGCAGAGCTTCCACTTGTTTGCTGATGATTCGATCACCAACCCCGAAGGACGCAGGATGCTCGGAAAGTCTGGCTGGTGCTTACCCATTGGCCTCACAATCTGGCTGGTGGCCGTTGTTCTTCCCACTGTGATCCATAGCCACAAAACTGATTTTGGGGATGCGGCCCCCACAGAGGTTTAAGTAGTAACAACAACGAACAAATGGACGTGTATTTTGCACCGCATCTACGACAAGGTACGTAACCAATGGAGCGTAACAAAAGAATAGCTTGCTTTGTACCTCATTGGATTTGATGACTCGACTTGATCAGATTCATTCAGTCATAAGGATCGATAAAATTGTCATTATCATTGCGCGATTGGGGTACAGTTATTTAGTTGCTGCTCTTTTTTTCGATTAGGTCTGTGTTGTGCGCTGAGCTACTCTTGTCCTCCTCCTCCTCCTTGTCTTTTTGTCACAAACCCAACACTTGTATTTTATTTTATTTTCCCGTCCTTGTGGGCTGGGGTTAACATCTTGTTTAGTTGCTTATTACGATCACTAGATTGCTTACAAGTTTGATTATGGAGACCTCTAGAGAGATTAATATTGGACCCATTGCATAAAGGAGAGGGGGGCGGGGGGGTGGGGACGATAGACTTCCAAAGATGAATTCAAGCCATTCAATTTTCAAAAAGAAATTTCTTTCTTTCTTCCTTCCTTCCTTCCTTCCACAAGATTTATGGTGAAGAGACTTAAGACTTTCTTCTTCTTCGTCTTCAGAATCACGTGAAAATTCCTGTCAATACTTGTGGCGTAGGTAGTATGAAGTGACTGACAGGTTTTTGTCATCGCAATCTGCTAGTATGTGGGAGCTTAGACCTTTCCATGTCATGCTTTTTGGTTGTCGGAGTTAGCTTGATCGGTAGTAGTAGTCTGCAGAGAGCGACACCCAATTGCATGAAAGAGGCATTTTGGGGTTTTGGGCTCCTTCAGGGCATCGTCAGTGATCGAGGGTTTGAGTCCCGAGACCACAACTGAAATGCGGGTTGTTCTAGATTCAGAAACGGAAAGAACATGAGTTGCTTGTAATAATAGTGTGAAGAACAAGAGCAAGGAAGGAGAGGCGTGAGTTTTGTTGTATATGAACAAGATTAAAGCCTCAAAAGTGTGGTGGGAGAGTGTAGATGCTTGGGACTAGGAGCCTGTTGGGGGAAGAACAAGATGGGGCATCACGGGGTTGGTTTCCCCTCCTCTGTTATATGACTGGGAAGGAGCTGTGCCCATTTCCTACAAGGAAACAATAGCTTTCCCGGTCATGGTCTTTAGAAAGTGTCCACATTCAACAAGGTAACAATTGCTTCATAGAGTGAGGAGGAGACACACACAGTCAAGCCTTTGGACAGACAGGGTGACATTCTCTTTGTTGTCCGTGTCATGTGAGTGTTCTGTGGCGTGAAATTCTAGATGCAGTTTTTCTTCGTCCTAGTGACAGATAATGCAAGACATTGGGGATTGAAATTGAAAGAACTTTTCCAAGGGAGCAAATCGCGGTGTTTAACTAGCCTGGAGCCTAGATAGAGACATGAGGAGCGTGTGTGATGTATGTGAAGCTGCACCAGCGCACCTGTTTTGTGCAGCAGATGAGGCAGCTCTTTGTCCCAAATGTGATGAGAAGGTATGTAATCCTCTGCCACTTTTGGCTTGCATTAACATGAGGAATGAGCAGACTATACATCGCAATGGTTTTTGTGACGACATTGCACATAATGATACAACTGTGTCCTAGCCCCTTTGTGAGAAAACTGGATCCAGTGGTATGCATCCTTACCAGATTTCCTCAATTTTTCTGAATTGCTCTTGTGGCCACATTCACAGGTTTCAGGAATCCAGAAACTCTGAATTGAAACATAACCAGAATTACTTAGTTAAATCGAATGACAGAGTGTTCTCCTGACAAAAGATGATGCGCAAGACTTCCATGAGGACCTGTATTCTTTGAGTTCAGAAATGTTTCAATTTTATGAGGGTTTTGGAAAACCAGTTAATATGTTGTGTCTTTTGAAATGCAAACAGATAGACTTGTAGAGTATGTTGGCTTCTGTGAGCTCTGCATTGAGATTGCATAGAGCAGAGAGACATATCCTGGAGAAGAAAACCTAACAAAACCATACACTGTTGTGGGAATGAAGGTCCATGCCTGTAACAAGCTGGCAAGTAGGCATGTCCGACTACAGCTCGCTGAGGCTCGAGCAGTACCTGTATGTGATATATGTGAGAAGGCATCAGGTGCAGTCTCTTGTCTCTTCTCTTTACCCTAACTTTGGAAACCATGTCTATGCAGTGAAGTTAAAGAGGGACATGGTGATGTACAGGAAGGTCGTTCTTTAGATCAACTTGTGGTGGCATGTGTGTGCAAATTAGGAGATTCTCATTTCATGTGTTTTGTGTAGCAGCATTTTTCTTCTGCGGGATTGATGGAACATCACTATGCCTGCAGTGTGATATGGATGTGCATACTGGTGGTAAAAAGGCACATGAACGTTACCTATTGATGGCACAGAGAGTTGAGGCAAGTTGACTACCATACCTAAATGATTCCTTGCAGTTTCATAATAAGGGAACAGACATAGCCTTTGATAAATGTCTCAAAGGCACTGTGAAGACTTGAGATTTGCAGTACTTTTGAAATGGATAAGGACACCATATGATTGGCAATGTTGCTTCTTGACTCAGTTGGTTATGCAGGTTTTGCTCCCTGTGATCTTGATGAAACACTAGATTATTGTTGTGGTTTTTTTTTGCAGGGGGGCGGATTGTGGTCATTAGAGCTCTCATACTCTTAAGTTGATCTAGACATCACCACCAAAACACTATCACAAGGATCAGTGTAAACATGCTGAAGTACAGTCAGATAAGGAAGCTTGTGTGTTGTCCTTCTTTAGGCATTGATACTCAGGAAATTTTATCTGCATGCTTTGGCAACTGCAGCTTCCTGTGCAAAAGCCAGGACGAGATGATCCTGCTGACAAGCAACCAGGAAACAATGATGGAACACATAAACAGAGTGGACAGGCCAACAATGGCCAAAACCATGTACATCACCACCACCACCACTACCACCATCACCATCGTGGACAAGAGAACAAAACTGAGAGGGTTATTACTAAGTTGGGAGCTAACTCAGACAACAGCATTGGACCAGCTGTTGCAATCGCAGTGGGTATTGATGTCCCCCAGTCAATGGCTGACAAGCAGCCGGCATCACAAATGTTTGACCTCAATTCCCAGCCTCAGCGATCACAGATTCAAGCAAGCCACCCAGATGAGGTACACAATTCCTCACCTATTCTCTATGTTGATCTTCTGTATTTTGCATTAGGTACCTAATCTTGGTGTGTAACCTAATCTTGGTTTGGTTACTGCATTCAAGAGCACACCACCACCACTAAAATTCCACTTCTGGACACAAAATTGTAGAGTTTCCATGGGCTTATGAGCATATGCTTAATTTGGCTGGATCTGTGATAGTGGTGGTTGAGAACAAGTTTCTTCAGCTACAGGTCATCAGAAGAACTTAAATTTGCTTGGGGGGGGGTTTCACAGGATGACGATGGAGACAGACAGCCGGTAAGCAGTGACAACAATCACTCTGATGTGGTCCAAGGTATGACTGCAAAGAAAGGCTAACTTCTCATAATGGACAAAGCTTAAAGCTTACCACCTTCAGCAACAAAGTTCAGAGAAGTGGTCAAGACAGGGTTCACACTGAGTTTTGCTTGTACATAATTGAATGGTGGGGTGTTGCCTTCTGCTCCAATGAAGGTTTCTAATTTGAGATTTGCTGCACTGTTGTGTCATTATTCTGATCAAGATAAGTGGCTTCTACTATGTGGACAGACATTTCCCATGCTCAGCAGATTCACCAAAGACAAACAATTGATGTTGCTTCTGTTTGCAAGTTTCCTTCATTGTAATTCATTATTTGCCCTCCTCTGCTCTGCTTGCCCCACTAGTTGGCTATGGTGCCTGTAACTGTAGAAGTACTGCAAATAAAATTGAAAATTCAGGTTTTCTCCTCCCCTTCCTTACACAGAAATCAATCACCTTCATCATCCAATTCAAAGGATCAATTGTGTCAAGTGGAATCTCATGGGTCAGGGCAAGATTGTGCATGCTCACTACTCAAGCTTGGCATAAAGTTCAACATTGCCTTACAATCTCATCTTTGCACTCAAAATGTCATTTGCTTCCTCACTTGTAATTTCTCAATTGCTTTGAAAATTTGAGGGGGGGAACTCCAAATGGACTTGTTGAACCAATTTATTACAGAAATTATCATATCTAACACCAGGCAAGTGGGTAAAGACTAATTCTTGTTCAAAAGAGTTGAAATGATGTTTACACTTTGTGGCACTAAATACAAGAATGATAGATTCTTGTAGTTTGGTAGTCTAAAATGTATTTGTGAATAATATTGTGCTATCGCTGCGAAGAATTGAAATATATTGTAAGTTTGTTGGCACAATGGTAATACCTGAAGAGGTGGTAAAGATTAAACAAAAAATTATGGCATCCCTGAACAAAAGTTTGAGATTAAAATTCAATGCCCTTGTTTTCTGACTTGCAAACCTTGATCAACCTGGGCTACTTTGCTTTTGTAGATCCACCTCCCCTGCACCTACTACACTAAACAAATTCTGAACTGGGCATGGGAGCTACAAGATATCTTGAACTTTGATCACCCAGAAGTTGAGCTCCATCCATCCACTTGTACCTAGCTACCACTACACTCTTTTTGGATCACTTGGCACATACAACTTTGAACAATATCCAAATTAAGGCACTAAGGCAAGCAGAGAACCAAACAAAACATGCAAGAACCATGTGTAACATGTAAGCAAATTGAAAACATCTTAGATCATACATCATATAGTAAACCACAATAACCATTACAACATACCTGGTCTTTATACAGAATTTGGAGATGTCTGACATTCAAACGTTGAATCTAGCTAAAGTATAGTAGTGTCCTAATGGGTTAATGACACGATTGGATAACTAATACATCTATTGAGTTGCCACCTCATCCATATGACATGAAATTGTTTTCTGTCACAATTTCATAACTATGTTGAGAGCACTTTTGAGTGCTGTACAATGTTATTTTGCCTGCTGAAGCACGTAATTTATTTAATCATTGCACATTTGTTAGTAGAGAAGCTGAAATCATGAAAATCACTTTCACTTGAGCACAGAAGTGAATGCAAGCTTGATTTTCATTTTGCTGTCTTACTCTAATTTACAATGCAATGCTTTCTCTTAAAATAATCCTGAAGTGTGCACATGTGAGGATTGGGTATCTCTGTGGGACGTGGATGTTAAGAGTGCTGCACTCTTTTTGAACATGCTGGAAACTTTGCTTTTGAGGTGAACAGCATGGGAAGAAGGAATCTACAGCTGTGAGAGAAGTAATTCTTGGAAAGAAAATTGGTGTGTGTGTCTTCGTTGTATGGTTCAGACCTCTGTTGCAGAAACTCAAATTCCTGTGTTATGGTAGTCTGTTTAAATGTGTGTGGACCCTCCAAAACAAGAACTCATGTCTTGTGGCTGTTTGTAGGAAACAGTGGTGAACAATTGCTTGACTGGATGTGTGCTGCATACTTAAATGCTTGCATAATGCTTCGATGCCTGCTACAAAATTCACAATTGTGTTGATGCAAAAAATGTGGTGGAGACTAAGAAATAGGTGCAGTTTCAAATGCATATGTGATGATAACAGATGTAGACATGAGCTTGTTTTACTTTGTTTATCTGTTGCCAACTGAAAGAAATCAGAGCTTACACTTATACATTTACAGTTTCTTTCTGTTTTGGCTCATTGATTATGAAGAAAGTGTTAGTGACCAACAGAATTCAGGGCATGTATTTATAAGTCACTTTTCTCCTTGGTTTTGCATGTCATGATCCTTATTTTCATTGGCCTATAAATGAAGCCAACAACCTATTGGGGATTTAGTGGGGATGTATGTGAATTTTATATGATTACCATTACATGCCCGCCCATCTTTTCCTGTAGTGTCATTCATCAAATTTATTTTTTGCATTGTTTACAAGAATTTCAGTATAGATTTGAAGAGTGTAGACATCTTTGAACACAGAAGGTGTGCTTTAGATTCCATCATGTACAACAAGCTCCCATCTTCATTGTCCCATCATTTCAGAGATGCATTTTCCAATTTTGCATTCACCATAAGCTCTCACCATCTACAATCAGACAAAACCAGATTTCAAAATGTATGAGGTGTCCCACCTACAGAGTAGCCTATGAGATAAAGCGGATTGTGGATAACTGAATGTGCATACACAAAAATGGGAAAATGCGTGTGAATGAATATCAAAGTACACTCTCAAACAAATGAAATGTTATCAGTTTTCTTATGGCCACACAGAACTTGACAGGCTTTTGAAACCCCAGAATGCATGTTGCTTATGCACTGGAGTAGAAAATGATCCACATTCATATACTTGCCTGCCATTCTTCAGAGTGATTCAATCCCCAAATCTAATCCCTGATTGCCACTTTGTGAAAAATCCAGGAGATGGCTAAATGAAGCCTCCCAACAAATCGTCTCCGCATTGACAAATAGCCTCAAGAACATCTAGACCAATTTTGGACAAAAATTGAGACATCTAGGGAAATGTCAAAAATGTTCTTCTAGAATGGTGAAGAATCTGTACAGTTCTGTCAGAATGTTGGGAGGGAACAGCTACACTGAGTTTGTGCTGCACTCAGGTGGTGGGGTTGGGTAGCGCTTGGTATCAGTGCAGTAATCATACAGCTGATAGTTCTGTCGCACCCAGTTCAACTCGTCAAGTTCAGTATTGTCCAAAGTTTGGAATGCAGAAGCTTCCCACCAGTGGCTGGTTGTAGCAACACATGATGAGATGTCATTGTTGTATACAGTGCAAGCATCTAGACCATCAAAGTTACGGTAGGATGCAACAAAAGGTGCACTAGCCCAGTCCAACTTGATGAGCCCTCCTTGTGTTGCCCACTGGGAGCCATCCCAAAGGCTTGAGTACAGTGCCATTGGCTTGCTATTGGGATATGGCACACCCAAATCAGCATTGTTTTTGTACACCCTAATTGGTTTGTCATCCACTTGGAATCTGCATGGACACATGAGAGCTTCCTAAAATCAGAAATAGCAGGGAGAAAAAAGAAGGATTATTACAGCTTCACCGATTAGGGCAGGTGTGATGATCCATTTTACCAGAGCAGCAGTGGCGGCATTGCAGAACTGCTCTGAGCACTTCAAAGCCTAAAACAAGGGTTTAAGGATGCATGTTACAGATGAAGAATGCTTAAACAGGGAAGAGAGGATGGACTCACATGATCTGGTTAGTGTTCCACAAAAAGCCATAGGTGTGGAAGTCAGCAGTGGGGTCAAACCAGAGGTTGATGCGCTGCTCTCTATTGCCAACGCCGTGGGCATAAACGTTGGTTTGAAGAATGTAGGGCTGCCCTGATACGTTCCCTAGAAACTCGAAATCTAGCTCATCATGGTCCGGATTGTCGGACGAAAGCTGTGCACAAACAATAAAAACAATAACAAGATAAAATTTACCGAATAGTCCGACATACGATCACAGATCTGTTCCGTAGTGTCGAAAGAATCTTCCAAGAGATAGTGTTGGCCAGAAACATCAACCATTTCATTGAAACAATAGCATGTGCTGGGAGCATTTCCAGCTCTGATAAACCATATTCAACGTCGTAAAATCAAGATAAAAACACAATGGCAGAATGAAAGTCGTGCACGAGGCATATTGCTTACGTAATAGGCCGTGACGGTGCCGGCAGAGTTTCCGGCCACGAGCTTGATTTGCATAGTAATGTGCCCGAACAGATACTTGTACTTGCTTCCGAATCCTGAAGCTGTAATAGAAAAGCAGAACGTCAAAATCAGATTGCAGACACACACAAAAAACACAGTTCCTGGTGATCGCAATCCTCCCCCCTGCGCCACGACTACAGGACTTATTTTACAACAGTTGCTGCAAGCTGCTGCCTCTAGAGAAGTGTTCTTTCCGCCGACTGAAAACTTGTTAAGCCTTGCTGCACTAGAACGAGGATGATAGTACTATTGTTTAACGAAACTTTGCATCAGAAAACATAACAAATTTTGCAGGAAGCTGGTGCAGGTTTGCAATTACACAACAACAACCAGACTACTAGTGACGCACAAGCGAGCTAGCGACGTTCACCTGCTTGCTGGTCGAGAATAAGATCCACCTGCTGACCATTTTCCACAACTCTCACGTGGTTATTGTCAGCGAATGGTTGAAAACCGTCACTAAAAACATTGGCTGCAGAAGCTCCGTCGAAGAGGATCAAACCCCCCTGGGAACTGAGCAAAACTACAACACAAAAGACTAGTGCAAACACCGGCTTGCACCGCCGCATCAGAACCACCTTCCTACCACCCTCCTCACAAGCACATCCCATTCTGCCAAAAACTCTCCTCCAAATTGGACACTAAACTGGGCAACTGTTCAAATCCGACAATAGTCCGTCCAGGAAAACAATGCACCGTCTAGGAAAACAAAACAAAACAAAGCAAAGCAAAGCACCGTCTAGGAAAACAAAACGAAAGGAAACAAAGCAAAGCAAAGCAAAGCGGGCGTAATATTATATGTTCTTATGCAGTCGAGAACTGGACTCGAAAGAAAGCTTGCAGGGAAGGCCCCAATGGAAACCACACAAAACCAATGGAAAACTTTGAGCTAAATAGAATTACGCTTGAACTAACTAGAATAAAAGAATCCAAAGACTTCGATTGCAACCGAGGTTGTGGAGAAGGGAATCCGATTGCAGATCAAAACCGAGTTCGCGTTTGGCTTATTTATGAAGATCGCAGAGGGGGAGGAGTTGGGCTCAATAGCGCGTTCATTTACGTTCTCCAAGCCGAGGTTTGCACGTGTGAACCAGCTATGAGCCAGACGCGCAGAGACAGTGACATTGTGAAGTTTAGCATTAATCATTTACCGTTCGTTCGTTCGTTCCCCTCCCTTTCCCCTCTTTCTTCCACCCCTGCCCTCCTTCGCCACGAACTAAACACCTTTGGGATAGTTCCGGGCAGGGCAGCAGCAAAAACCATGCCTTGTAAAACGAGAGGTTCTCTTGTGCCCCTTTTTGTATGGCAATGTCAAGGCGAGGGGAATGTTGCCTATGAATCGCCTATTAACCACCTTTCAACTACCCTATGAACCATCCATGAACAAGCATGGTTTTTGGTGCTGCCCTACCAGGCACTATCACAAAAGGGGTTGGGAGTTAGTGCCAAGGCCTGCCTGCCTCTCATCTGCTTGTCACAGCTGGAGTAATGGAAAAAGGTTTGGGATGAATGTGGTAGGAAAAGCCCAAGGGTTTAGCCCCGTAGGTATCATAAGAAAAAATCAAAAAATTACAATGGACATTTTTTTGAAAAATAAAATGCTTGTTCCTTTGAGTATTTCATTTTTCTAAATGCCCACCTCTTGCACTTGCCCTATTACACTTTTGAAGCATACCTCCAAATACACTAGAAAAAGTTGTAGAGGTTTTTACATTTGTATAACTTTGCCTTTGCTAAAAGGTGTGGACAATATTTAATAAGTACAATAAGTTTTCTTATTATGAACAAAGTTATTGAGATATCCCAATGGTTTGAATTGTCTCTATGCAATGTATATGAGGAAGGTCTTGAGTCTAATTCTCTAAAATTTTGAAAATTTTGGCTTAAGATTTTATTTATTTTTTGGGTAAGCCGCCCTTCATCATTAATTCGTGCCAACCATCAGTCATACGTCCAATATTTTAAGTTTGTACAACACAATGGGTGGTTTGGAAATTGTTTCATATCATTTCGACCCCAAGTCAAAATGAATTGTTTTTTTTTCCAATCTAGTCCATGGGTATGGGTTGGATGGATGATGATTGGTGGGACATTCAATGGCCAGGAACAGTGATGGCACATAACACCTTTTTCCCCCTCAAGGTTTTCTTATTTGTTGTCGAACCATACCTGATAAGCATGATAAATTTAAGGGCACCTTATATCATGAATATCTATTTAAAAACCTCTCTAACAATGAAACATAGGAAAGAAACACTATAACCCTAAAAGTAATGACTCATTTGACTGCTCCTATATTCTCACTAGCATAAGATTGATTTTGAACCCCAATAGTGAATCATTATACACAACAAAACTTGATAAGAATTCGATGTGAAGGATTCGATGTTCTTTTCCATCACCATTTCTTCTTGCAAACTTGCACACATAGCTTGCATCTTGTTGTACACAAAGCTTTACAAAATGGTTGTGGTGATGGAGGCAACACCTACAATAGCAATTGTAATAAAGTCCTTTCTTCACTTGAGCCGTCAATGTTGCAATAACCTCACAAGAAAGAGTCGCCCATGATACTAAGTCTACTTGAGTGGGGTCAACAATGATGACATTGGCCAATGTGTGCATGTTATGAATCGACAAAACAATGTCAACCTGTTGATGACAAGATTAAAGAAAAGGTGATAAAAGAACATGGGTTAACTCCTACAAAATATGAAACCCTGCATCTCTCGCAATGCACGCAAAAAAATCTCGAATGGCATCAAGGAATGCAATCCTTTCCTCACAATGGGCACAAAGAAGAAAATGGATCCCCATGGGTTCTAATGACTGACCACAAATGCAATGTGTCAAATCAAGAGCCAAAGGATGAGGGAGGCTTAATATAGTTTGCAACATGAAGGAAAAAACATCTAAAAGCAAATGAAAGCATGGGATGATAAGGCAAGCAAATAACCAAGCTCCAGCACCTAGCCCTACACAAGACCTTAAGCACACTCGATGTGAGTAAAAAGGCATGTCAAAATAAATGTTGAAAAAAGAATGGTTGTGCAATCTCTCTGAAAGTCTTTTGAATTCTATATGTTCTCCTCTTTGCAAGTTGTTAGAATGAGGGTAGACATGCTACTACAACCAAGGGAAGAAGTTCCAAAACAACCTCAAATGTGCCTTGAAAGCAAGTGAATCAAACTATTCACCCCAATAGCCTCCAATAAAAATGGATGCAAATCCAACAAGAATCTAGAAACAATGACAAGCACTACAAATGCCCAACTCCCCAAAAAGATTGTTGACACAATGATCTTTGCTGAAATGAGACATATACGTTCATTAGAAATGGGCAACTAATATACCAAAAGGCCTTTGGACAATCAAAAACATCTGAACCTAAAAGCCTCTTGAAAACTTGCACAAGGATTGAGTCGAAAAAAAGGAACTAACACAAAAAGCTCAAAAAAGATGAAAAAGCATGAAGCTGTAAGGTGTAAGGTGTCATTTAATAATAGTAGGCTTAAAATCCCTCCCATTCTTGCTACCTAGTGTTCTATGTACATTAAGGCTTATGATAAGATCCACCTCATGCTTTATTGTGAGTACGAAGGCCCAGAAGTTGGGGAGATTGCTACAATGCAAGGCATGACTTAACTATGGCCTCCTCCTAGGCACTTACTTTGGGAATGTCCCCACCTTGGGGCTCTACCTTACATGAAATAGTTGTCTATGTTTGATTTGCATCCCCTTTCGCAGTTGGAAAAAAAAGGATGGATGCCATGTTAGAAGCGTTGTTGGCTTCCATAACTTATGTTAATGGCTTTGCAATCATTTTATTTTCCTTCTTCTGCACATTGTTTGGGAAGAGGGGGTTTTATTTAATGGTGGAGATTTACACACAGGATCTTCACATCACTGAAGACTATTTTTGCTGGTAAGAAAAATATGCAAAGAATCACCCATTCATGATTACATATCACACCCAACAAATTTCGCCTTCAGAGAATTCATTTCCAAAAAATAGCACTTCCATTTCATAATGACCAATAGGTAGAGAATTGCATGTGCATGGGGTTTAGTTGGACTCAAATATCCAGACCTAATCTTGCCACATTCCAAAATATTGTCCTGGATCTTAGCTCTGGGCGCTGGTTTCATGGGTTCATGGATAGGGTGGGATTATTTGCAATTGTCTTGTGAAAAGTAATGGCATGCCCTCAACTACATGTAAAGACCTACAAGAAAATTCATAGTGGTTTTAGAGGTAAGCCTTCCAGAGCATAATTTTGCAGCCGCAAAGGGCAGGTGTTTTGAAACATAATGCCACATTATTTTTTTGAAACACCTGCCCTTCTTTTCACTTTTTTCCATGATACACAAAGGGTATCTGACAGATACCCATCCAGTATCACAAGAAAAAGTGGAAAAAAAAAATTATGCCACATTATGCTTTTCAAAACACCAACGCTTTTCTTTCATTTTTTTCCATGATACACAGAGAGTATCTGGCAGATACCCCCAACTCCATATCACAAGAAAAAGTGAAAAAAAAAATTTATGCCCCAGTAGGAAAGCCCTCACCACGATCTGAAAGCACTGCCTGGATTTTTCCTTTGTATTTTCAGCTCCATTACCTGCCTGAAGAAACCAGTTTTCAGCAAGGAGGATCTTCTGCCTTGGACACAAATCTCAAATCACAGAATTCCACAAGTCCAAAGGGAGTTTCACTTAACCACGACCCCATGACAAGATGTTCTATCATGAGTGCATACATCTCACACCCACTTTGCACAGCCCACTTTGTAAATGTAGACAATCTACATGATCAAAGAAACCACAGGTCCTATCGTGAACGAGCGTGGCCATACTCCCTGCCAGCTTCTTAATGTTGACGTTACAGCTTTGCCCAGCGAAGACAAGGATCATGAATAAGTACTGCCAAACCCTACCAGCTGTAGATGGACAGAGATCTTCCTTCATCCATAGGGGCTCCAGTCTCCACGTAACATCATCTGTAAGCTTTACATCTCCATACGGATTTGATTTGTACTTTCGTTGTACTTCCTTCCATGTGGAGATGACTATTTTGTGGCCTGAGTCACAGAGTGAACCAGCTCCCATCAATACACCATGCAGGATTGGATGGTGTGGGGGATGGGAAACATATTTTCATTCTATTACTGTCCCAGAGCTAACCATGGTGGTTAGCTGGTGGTTAGCTATATACTAACTACTAACCATCCAAAGTATCTACCTACCTAGTAACTAGCAAAGGCTAAGCTTACCTACCTACATAGTTCAACATCATAACTACAAATACAAATAAAACGACAATGGCTCCTACCTAAACCACTAAAAAAATCGTTACATTGTTTCCAATGGATGGTGCACTGTTTGAGGAGCCTGGTCGCATAATCCCAGCAATTTTGGTGGGGCCTCTACAAACGGAAAGACCTAGCTTTTTATTTAGTGGATTCAGACACCTCGGCAATAGTTTTTAAATATTGGATTGCAATCCATTACTTCATCTATCAAAAGGAAATTGGACGAAAATTTTCATCCATTTACTGTGTTGGTATTATGGACTATGTAACTGGCTCAAGCAGCCCAGTTATGGGAAAGAAACGAGCCATGGGAGTGGTGAGTTTTTTAACTGGTGACTACTTGGACGTCTGGGATGAATACTGTTATGGCTGTCCACATAACCCCTGCACCTTTTTGGGCAACCCAGTACACAGCAGCATTGGGTTGTAACTCGAGACCTCTCCACCAATGGCAGTGACACCACACCACACCACCAATTTCCATAGAGGAACCATTTATGATTTTTGTAAAGCCCACCCATTGTTGTTGTGGGCTTTCAAAAAAGCCGATTCCTGATCTGGTCAATTGTCACACCGCTATGCAGCTTGCAATCTTTACACATGGAAATGCCCTCAGCCAAAGCCTTTACTGGAATTAAGCCCATAATCGGCTCCAACCTCATGTGAGCCCTTATTCTGGTAAAGCCAGAAGCCTGGAGCTTTACCTAGCACAACTTAACTGTATTCTCTCTCCCCCCGCCCCCCTCGCGCGCATAAAATCAGGAAATCCTAACAATTTTCTATCTAGGTACTCCACTATTGTAGACAAACTGGACTTATGTGCCATCGCCAAAGTCGCTGGCCAGGGGATCTCTGATAAGTGGCAATTAGGGAGAGGGGCTAGTGTCTAAGTGGGACTGTGAAATGGAGAAGGTGATGTCCATGATGTCATGTGTCATGAGAGTGAGTGCAGTACCAAAATTCGAACTAGCCTAAATTAGAGAAGCCACAAATTTCTCTCACCTTCTCTCGAAATTAATGCCACAAATTACGGTCACCGGACTTCATTAACGGTCGGACTTCTTTTTGTGTCTTCTTGATGATTTTATTGTGTGTGTTTTGTACACAGACTAGACTAGGTACTCACCTGCATTATTGTAGCAATTGACCTAAAATAATAAGTGAGTAAGGTACCCATGAGTGATACCCCCTTCGGAAACTGCTGGGCTATTTCACTAACCAGCTCACGACATCCGTCAGAGAGAATGCAATGTGGGAAATTCACAGCCACCTACAGTCGCTGACACTTTTCATTCGTCCGCCGAGGGAGTTGTCAGGAGGGACCGACCCCAGGTCGTCCCCAGCAGTGTTGTTTTTTCTTTTCAAAGTATTTTTGTTTGTAGCCACAGTGGGGATCATCCATAGAAATATGTGGCGATCGTCCTCAAGAAGATTGTGCCAAATCTGGCTATAAAGTCAGATTCGAAGTACACAACTGTAATCATGCTTCTATATCTTTGAATACACACTCAAAACCAACTAAATATATTTGATAATGTTGTCTTTTCCCCCCCACCCCCACTCACTTCTGGCGATTGAAAACCTCCAAAATCATTCCATTCTTGAATTTTCAATTTTAATTTCGCTTTTTGGCGAAACTTCGCTGATTAAAAAAGGCTAGGACTCCCATAGAGTTGTGGGAATGTCTTGGAACCTCCCTCCTTTACAAGCGGAAAAACAAAATCACTTTTATTTTTCTTTTTACATTTTTTGCCTTTTCGATTTACAATTACCTCACGGTCAGCACTCCCCATGTGCTGGCATACTGCCCAGTGTGGACTTCATTGGCATTGTCTTTGCACTGACCCCAACATGCCTCCCATTTCTTTTTCTATTTTCTAGGTCACCTATATTTTTTTCAATCAAGATTGTGTTCATTACATGTATTTATGAATTGAAATGTTCTTGTTGAATAATAAAATGAAATTGATAATGATATGTGCATTGTTTGTTGAATAGACATTTGTTGTGCATTTAGAAATGTATTTCTTAATTTTTTGATTTGTTTGAATGTTTCATATCGTTCATGTTTACATTTCCTTAACATGGATCGCATTTTTTGTGTAACAAATTTGTTTACTTTTTGTTAAATAAAAAGTGCACTAAGCTACAGGAGAATATGGATCTAAAATGTATTACACATCTATATTTGCTTCCCATATAGGTGTTGCATGTATGTTAAAAGAATTTGTTGGTATATCATTTACTTTACGTTTCAAAAATAATGTTGGTTTTTTAAAAATGGATCATAATGCAAAAATGTAATTTTTTTCATTTACATTTAAATCTATAAGAAATTGTTCAAAAGAAATATCTACACCTAATCCCATATCAACAAGTTTTTTTTAAAATATTATTTGTAATTTCATGAAATTTTGGAACACAATTGTGTTCATTTAATGGCAATATATTTGTAGTAGATTTCAATGGAAGTTTAGGATATTGAAATTGACAAATTGCTCGATTCTTTTTTTGACAAGTTTTCATGTTGATGTATTTGTGCACTACATATTTCAATTGGAAAAAATGTTTGATCAGTTGTTATATATTTATCAATAAAATTTTCAATAGTTTCATTTGATGAAATGCCAAATTGAAGAGCACTTTGAACCCACAATAATCCATGATCATGGGCTAATCCTCCACTTTAAAATTTAGTAACAAAAAATAATCTTGAATTTCACCAAATAATACATTAAATTTTTTTTGAAATTTTTCATCCTATGTTGATAATAACGTACACGTTATAAGATTATTTTTGACAAGTTCTCCATCATTTAATAAGATATCATTTTTTAAATTTTCGTTTTCAATAACGTGTTGGTCATGCAATTCTTTTAATATTTCTATTAGTGTGGGCCAATTGTTAACACCCATGGTGAATGTTACAAAAAACGTTGGAGATCTTAGCTATCTAATCATTGCAAAAACATCTTTGCAAAGATGATCTAAATAATTTGGAAATGTTCTTGTACATTGTAAATTTTTGTATTCTAAATTAGATTTCAATCATTAATCTAAATTAACATTATTTAACACATCATTAGCTATGAGAACACAACCTAATAATTTTTCTTTTCGAATACAAATCTAAGCAAAAGATAATATGAAATGTATTAAAATTTTAATTGTTATAAAATATATATTTATTATATGGTATGCAGATTTTCTATGAACATTTCTTAATTTTGCTTGTGCAATTTTTTGATATGAACATTGAAAAGGTCTTGATTGACCAAAAAATAATGTTGAGAAATTATTATTTTTTGAATGAATATCATGAAATAGCCCAAGGGGTCAAAATCCTTCTCCCAGAACAATGGTTCTTGAATTTTTATTATCATCAATTATATGTTTAGAGTTTAAAATGTTTTCCATTAATGTATCTATATTATCTTTTTCCATAATTTCTTCAAATGTTTCAAAATGATTAGAATCAAAAGTTTCATAAGTCATTTCTATTGTATATTTTTCACTTGCATTTGCAAGTTCAACCAAACCTTGTTAATTTGGTTGTATTGAAACATTTGCATCTATGTATAATGGAGTTTCACAAAGTTTTTATAATGTTTTCATAACTATGTTAGGAAAAATGTAACCTAACATATATATTGACTTGTATTCTAATTTTCTATTCAAAAACATAGCAATTGAAAAATCATCATATGACATTCTTGGTAATATGTCTTGCATTAAATTTAAATTTGTTGGAACATTCACAATGTTTCCACTCATTCCATATTGTTCATAACCTTGTAATTGAAATATTTGTGTAAATGCAAAACGTGGTGCAATTAGATGTTCTTTTATTTTATTAAGTGTCAAATCATATTTCATGTTTGGTTTCTTCTTCGTAATATGATATCGTAATGTTAAATCTAAAGGTTTTTGTAGATCAATTTTTTTCCGACAAGATTTACAAATTAAAATACGATAATTTGTTTTGATGTCTTGTATTCAAGGAGTTCTTTTATATATGATTTTGATGCAAAATAAATTTGAAATTAAAAAAATAATCTTTGACAATGATAACAAACATGTTTAACAATGTCTTGAATATCTTTTCTATTGTTGATAATATGCATATCATCTGTGTTCAGTTCATTATTATTTTATTTTCTTAAACTCAAAACATGATGTGGATTATTTTTACTTGTAGGACCAATGACATTCTCTTTAATATTGTTATTATTTTGTATGTTTTCAACGGGAGTTATTTTTTCTTTAATTAAAATAGGATTTGAAGAATTATTATTTGTTAAATTGGTGAGATTGTCTTTAACAATAGTATCACATTTCACATCACATTTCATTCGTGTCATTTTATTTTATTTTTTGACATTTTTTCTAATCCCACATGTTGAATAGTAGGTGGAACAAATGGTGAATTAAATGAAACATTTGGAAGAAAAATCATAATATTTTCAAGGATTTTTTTTTTTGTTGAAAAAAAGAATTTTATGATCATTATTAGTAAACCCAAACAAGTTCGTCCAAATGGCATAAATGTGGAGGTGGCAATTGTTGCAACAATTGTAAAAATACTTGGATGACAAATAAGGTAAAAAATTGCTTTTTGTTGGAATTTTGGAGACATTTGCATTCAACAACATGATGGGTTTACACATTGGTAGATAAAGAACTTGCCAACATCATGGTGAGAGATGCCAATCACTTTCATCACTTTGAAGATGGTGTTTGTTCTTGCATGGACTATTGGTGATGCCAGTAGTCTGCTTGTCAATCACTACATGAAGTTCACTTTGTTTATAGTAGCATGTCTAGTGGTCTTTTAGCATGATCAAAGTTCAGTTCACCATTATCAGATGTGGTACCACGAAAAAGGTGGCCATGGAGCCACCTCCCAAGATATTTGGTTTCATGCCTCTGCCATCTGTAGCACTTAGGTCTGCTGCCTCTTTCTTCTTATGTAAGGATTGAGTTATTTTTGAAAACCGAGTGAATGTTGAGACTATAAAATTGATGACCAGTTTTAAGTGTGGACCAACAAAGGTTGGAGGTATTAGTCTTGGGCCTTTGAATTGATCATTGTATCTACTAATAAGTTGTAATGATGCTTTTAGGTGATGTTTGTATGATATCTCGTGTTTTCTTTGTTGAATGTTTCTTAAGTTTGCTGATTGGGCCTTTTTTTTCCAGACCATAGTTGCATAGTATGGAGTATTGGCACAAATACTTCAAGATGGGATGTCTCCTACATCCCCATGCACAGTTGCTGGAGAAGTTTATATACCGCTAATGCATTCTTTGGTTGGAATAACTGGTACAGGGGATCCAAGTCAACCATACACTTGATCATCAATGTTGGACCCATAAATCAACCATACCTCAAGATTGCAGCCCTGGGATACAAGTTTTGTCTGGAATTGAGCTCCATCATTCAAAAGAGTGACAATTGATACACAAGAGAAGAAGAATGAGCCAAGGGGCCTCCATTTTTCTCATTTTAGTGTTGGCAAGCAACCTCAAATGGGCTGAAATGGGGAACCATGGTAAAGAATTTGTTTTTCATGTTCATTGTTTTGTGCATTCCCCAACGAGGCCCCAAATTGAATTTCAATACTAGATCACATATGACAAACTTGGTACAAAAATATGCAAACCCAAAAGTGGAAACAGAACCTGTTGAAATGAGAGGAATTGAGGCACATCATGCTGATAGAGGAC
>Ga0116227_10005398_pt1 | contig 26935 bp, 25 predicted proteins | sample S1TSphgellanicum_FD_89693 | JGI IMG/M metagenome (GOLD analysis project Ga0116227, IMG submission 89693) | Host-associated microbial communities from peat moss isolated from Minnesota, USA - S1T2_Fb - Sphagnum magellanicum MG | ecosystem: Host-associated > Plants > Peat moss > Unclassified...
AACTTCGTTTGATTTTTTTTTGCGAAATATTACATTAAAACCATTGGGTTCAAATGTTTTGTATTTTGATGGAACTATAAAACCAAATCGAAACGTTTATGAAGCCGATGTGGATTTACCCATTGGAAAACAGGATTTGCATCAATGTGCTGATGCCGTGATGCGTTTACGAGCGGATTATTTTTATAGCCAAAAACAGTACGATAAAATACATTTTAATTTCACAAATGGTTTTCGCGTTGATTTTAGTAAATGGGCCGCAGGTGATAGAATTGCAGTTAAAGGCAACAAAACTAGTTGGGTTAGAACTGCAAAACCATCCGACAGTTATGAAACGTATTGGAAATATTTAGAGACGGTTTTTATGTATGCAGGAACGGCTTCGTTAGAAAAAGAAATGAAACCAATTAATGTTGTAGATATAAAAATAGGGGATGTTTTTATAAAAGGAGGTTTTCCCGGTCACGCTGTTATTGTAGTTGATATGGCTGTGAATCCAAAAAACAATCAAAAAATTATGCTTTTAGCACAAAGTTATATGCCGGCACAGGAAATTCAAATATTGAAAAACCCAAATAATAGTTCGTTGAGTCCTTGGTACGCTGCCGATTTTGGAACCTCTCTGAAAACCCCCGAATGGACTTTTAGTTCCTCACAATTAAAACGTTTTTAAATGAAACGATTCTTTTTTTTAGTCCTTATATTTCAAAATGCTTTTTCTCAGGAAATTCCATTGAATGTTCAAAAGTTAATTAAAGTATATCCAGATCAAATTGTTGGTTATAAAGACAATAAAATTATTTTTAGTGATAAATCAAATTTAATTTATGATGATTTTAAAAATAAAACGAATCAGGAATTATTAGATAATCCTGATATTGAGGATCAATTTAAGTTTGTTTATAAACAAGCGCATAAGAATTCAATTCCAAAAGAAGATGCAGGAAGAATTCGAAATGAAGCTTTTTTTAAGAAAATTTACGGAAATTCAAAATCAGAAGTTGAATCAAAAATGACTGAAATTATTTGGTGCCCGAAATTAGTCAATCAGAAAATAAAAGTAACAACCGTAAATGGGATTGATAAGATAGTAAAAAAACTCTCAGCAGAATTAGATAATAATCCAGAATTTGAAAAATACATTAATGCAATTGGAGGTACATTTAGTTGGAGAAAAATCTCAGGAACAAACCGATTGAGTATGCATAGTTATGGAATGACAATAGATATTAATGTCAAAAACTCTAATTATTGGCAATGGGATTGTAAATGTAAGAATGAAGAAGTTGCTCTTTCGTATAGAAATCAAATTCCCCTCAAATTAGTTTCAATTTTTGAAAAATATGGGTTTATTTGGGGAGGAAATTGGAAACATTATGATACAATGCATTTTGAGTATCGACCGGAACTTTTGTTATAAATTTTAAATTATTTTATTGCAAAAAAAACATTACAGAGGAAAGTGGTTACGAATTAAAAATTTATGATTATGGATTTCAGGCTAAAAGTATTCTACACCGTTGCACTCCGATTAAATTTTACTAAAGCGGCGCAGGAACTATATATCTCGCAGCCTGCAGTTTCTAAACATATTCAGGAACTCGAAGAAACCTATAAAACAAAGCTTTTTGAACGTAATGGTTCTAAAATAGCTTTGACTCCGGCAGGAGAAATTCTGCTAAAACATACCAAAAACATTTTTGAAATCTATCGCGAGATCGACTTTGATATGAGTTCTTTTATCAGCGAGCGTCAGGGATTATTAAGGTTAGGAGCAAGCACAACCATTTCGCAATATATTATTTCTCCCGTTTTAGCACGCTTTCATCAAAAGCAGCAAGACATCAAAGTCAATTTGCTAAACGGGAATACAGAACAAATCGAAAACGCTTTAATCAATAAAGAAATTGAAATAGGAATTGTCGAAGGACAGTCGAAAAATCAATCCATAAAATACATTCCGTTTTTAAAAGACGAATTGGTTTTGGTTTGTAATACTAAAAATCCTTTGGTAAAACAAAACGAAGTTTCATTAGACGATTTAAAAACAATGAAATTCATAACCCGCGAACGTGGTTCAGGAACACTTGAAGTTATTGAATTTGCCCTTAAACAAGTTGACTTTAAAATAACTGATTTGCAAATCGAAATGCAGTTAGGATCTACAGAAAGCATAAAATCGTATTTGCTTAATTCAGACTGTTTTGCTTTCATGTCAATACACGCGGTAGATAAAGAGCTTAAAAATAATGAATTAATAGTATTGGATGTAAAGAATTTATCCATAGAAAGATACTTTTATATCATCACTTTATTAGGCAAATCTGATTCTTTATCAGAACTGTTTATTCAAAATATTTCCGCTTATTATAACTTAGGGTTATAGTCGATTGCAATTTACGATTGGCGATTATGATATAAAGAGCAGACCTTTGTAAGGAAATATCAAATTCCTTATTTTGAAAACGAAACAACATACCGCATCACATTTATTCGAAATTAATCTTTACCTGCAACAGGCCATTTTTGCTTTAATCATTGTCTTGTGTTTATTTTCGATCATTTCTCCTCCAATCGCTTTATTGTTAGGTGTAATTATGGTAAATGTTTTCGGCAATCCATTTATAGCCTTCAATCATATTGCCATTACTTATTTATTGCAATTCTCTGTTATTGGTTTAGGTTTTGGAATGAATGCTACAGCAGCACTTTCGGCCGGAAAAGAAGGTTTTGTACTTACTATTTTTTCTATTTTTAGTACTTTACTGTTAGGTACATTTTTAGGAAAATGGCTTAAAACTGATAAAAAAACATCTCATTTAATCTCTTGCGGAACAGCTATTTGCGGTGGAAGTGCCATTGCAGCAATTGCTCCGGTGATCAAATCAAACGAAAATCAGACGTCAATAGCTTTAGGAGTTATTTTTATTCTTAATTCTATTGCATTATTCATTTTCCCGTTTATCGGGCATCAGCTTGATTTGTCGCAAAAAGAATTTGGTTTGTGGTGCGCTATTGCTATTCATGATACGAGTTCAGTTGTAGGCGCAGCGAATAAATACGGAGCCGAAGCTTTGCAAATTGCAACAACTGTAAAACTGGCCAGAGCATTATGGATTATTCCAATTTCGTTGCTGACGGCAGTTATTTTCAAAAATAAATCTCAAAAAATCAAAATTCCTTACTTTATTGGTTTTTTTATATTGGCAATGCTTTTTAATTCTTATGTACCTCAAACAGCTGTTGTTGCGCCTTATATCGTGAATATAGCGAAAGTTGGTTTAACAATTACTTTGTTTTTAATTGGTGCAACCTTAAATATAAATACTTTAAAAGCAGTAGGAGTAAAGCCTTTGCTTCAGGGAATTTTTCTTTGGATATTTATTGCCGGCTTAGGTTTGGCTTCGATTTTATATTGGAATTAAAATCCTGTAAATAGTTACTGTTTTTAGGATTTAACAGTTAAAAAATTAAATTGATTGTTTGCATTTATCAATGGTAATTTAAAATTGATTATTTTTGATAGTAATAAATATACCCGCACGATATCATTACAAATTAACTTCATCAGACTGATATTTAATTTGTTATTTATGATCTGATCTAAAAAAAAAAAACATTTTTTTGATGACCACTATCAAAAGTTTTTTTGAGCATAAAAATATTCAAAAACAGCCAGAATAGAATACCTAAATCAGTTTGTACACAAGCCAGGATAAAGATCGTTTTTTAAATGATTATTCTACAGGCTTACAACTGCAGGCAGGATATCGCTATTACTAAAAACTGATAATCAATTTTTATTAATTATATACTAGTACAGTTATGACTTTACCATTTTCAATTATAGCCGCGACAAATTTCTCGGAAACAGCAAATAATGCTGTTCATTATGCAGCCGGATTCGCAAAAGCAGTTGGCGCAAAGCTTACGCTTTTTAATGCTTTTTCTTTGTCTATACATAGTGCAAATTCGAGAATTTCTGCTGAGGGTATGCAAAATGAACTCAACATAGCTACAGCAAAACTCGAAGCTTTAGCAAAAAATCTTTCTAAAGTATTCGACATCGAGGTAGATTATTTTTGCAGTTACTCGTTTTTAGAAGATCAGATTTCTACTTTGATTAAGGATATCAATGCAGAACTTGTTGTTATGGGAATGGCAGAACGCTCATTTGAGCAAGATTTATTAGGAAATTCAACTACCTCAGTAATAAAGAATTTAAATATTTCAGTATTGGCAATTCCTAAAAATGTACATTTTTCCCAATCAAAAAAAATACTTTTTGCTCTCGACAGCTTAAAATCATTTTCAATAAAAAGATTTAGCAGATTTATGCAAATAGTAAATGAATTACAGGCTGAAGTGGAGTTTTTTAGCGTTAGCAACAAAGTAGAGGATTTAATACAGCAACAGAGTCAATTGGGTTTAGAGGAAGAAGAAGCATTACAAGACGCAAAGTTTTTATACAAAAGCATTCAGTCCGGCAGAGTGATTAATGCAATAAAAAAAGAAGCCAGGAATTATAATGCAGATATGTTGGTTATGGTACCACAAAAATATGGCTTTTGGGATTCTATCGTTCATGTTAGCAAAACCAGAATTATGGCAACAGGTTTGCATATTCCGCTATTAATTCTCCGTGGTCATTGATTTGTTTTAAAAGAATAAGCGCAGCGGGCATTTGCGAACCATTATTTTACACATAGGAACATTAATTTATGATTTTACTTGTTTCTAATATGGAAAGTCATACAATCTGAAGAGTTTTTTTTTTAGACACAAAAGCGAATGTTTCTATGTGCCAAATAAATTTAAGGAATCTAAAGACTATTTTACATTTGAAAATTTTACAGTAGGTTTGTCTACCATTTTATAAAATTTTCCTTTAAATGAAAAACGTTTTTCAATTTCAAAATTAAATTGTTTTTTAGTTTTTGCCATTGCAGCTATTTCTTCAGGCGGACTTACCTCAAATTCGTCATTTGCTTTTGCTGCTTTGCTAAAAGATCCACTGGTTTTAATAATAATATCTCTAAAATGCTTCTTGGTATTATCATTTACCACTTTATAATCGCTTGACCATTCTAAACTTGCAACGTTGGTGAGTTTATAATTGCTGACTTCCATAATTGGCTGATATTTACCATCTAATCCTGCAACAAGATAAAGAGTTCCTTCAAAAGGACCGCCGGCACCACCATTTACGTGCAATAAAGTAAAAGCAAACTGATCTTCACCAATTTCCACAAGTTTTGGTTTTGGAGCTTGTGCAAAAGAGCCAAAAGCAGCAACTCCTGGCTGAAAAGATCTCATTTGCCAAACTTTATCATTTTTCGCAAATTTAGCCACGCCAACCAAGCCACCTGAAAACCTTCCGGTTTGCAATCCGTCTGCATCATAATTAGAATGATTGAAAAAAAGTAATTTAAACTGATTTCCTTTTGCATCTGTATAATTTATATTCTCAAGAAGTCTCGTAGCAACTCCTTCAGTATAAGGAAATAATTGATCGCCTTCGACACCATTTACATCAGTATAAGCAACAGGTTTGCAGTTTTTACAGTTCCAGCTTATAAAAGTATTATGATCTGAAAGAGTATATAATTTACCTGGAAACAGCTTTTGCATTACTTTTACTTCATTCAAAGGATCGGCTATTTGCAATGCTCTTTTGGTATTTAAAATAGTATCACTAACATTTTTTAATTGTATATCATCCTGGGCTGTACATATAGAAGTAAATAACAGGAAAAGAATACTAAAGCGAATAAGGCGCATATATTAAGATTAAAGTTAAATCGAAAACGAATTTACAAAGAAACTTTTAATCTGATCTTGTTTTATAATAGTGTTCCGTAAAATTAAATTATAACAATAATGGGCTGTATTGTTTTGAATTCATTTTAAATGAGATAAATTTGCATCCTCAAACAAAATACAAATGAAAAACTTTAGAATGAAACCAAAACTAATCGGCCTATTCGTATTAGCTATTGGATTTTTGACACTATCATGGGGAATCGTTGGTCATGAACGAATTAATAAAGCAGCAGTTATGGCTTTGCCCCAATCAATACAAGTGTTTTTTTACAACCACATTGATTTTATTACACAAGAAGCATCAGTTCCGGACATTCGCAAATATGCTTTAAATTATAAAGATGAAAACCCAAGGCATTATTTTGACATGGAAAATTTTGGTGCTGTAGACAGCATACCGCAAACCATGGAAGCCGCAAAGAAAAAATATGATTCTAAATTCCTGAACGATAATGGTATTTTGCCTTGGTATATCGAAGATATGATGGTAAAATTAACCAAAGCTTTTAAAGAAAAAAACAGAGCTGAAATTTTGTTTCTTGCCGCAGATTTAGGACATTATATTGGCGATGCGCATATGCCATTGCATACTTCTGCCAATCATGACGGACAATTGAGCGATCAAAAAGGGATTCACTCACTTTGGGAAAGCAGACTTCCTGAATTGTTTGCTAAAAATTACAAGTTAAATGTTCCTCAGGCACAATATTATGAAGATGTTCATAAAGCAACCTGGGACATGATCAATGATACACACAGTTTAGTTAAACCATTACTTGACATTGATAAAAAACTAAGAACTGCTACCCCTGAAAGCCAGGTTTTTAAAATGGATGCTGAAGGTAAAGTATTGAAAAGTAAGTACAATACAGCTGTTTTCTCTGATGATTACGCCAAGAAATTACACGAACAGCTAAACGGAATGGTAGAAAGCCAAATGAGAAAAGCGATTACAGCAACGGCAAGTTTTTGGTATACCGCATGGGTAAATGCCGGCAAACCAGATTTAAGCGATCTTGATGCTCCAGCAGTTACACAAAGAAACTACCAGTCTCTAAAAGACGATCAAAAGTTGTTTCAGCAAGGAAACTTATTCGGAATGAAAAACCAAAATGACTAAGAGGTAGTTTTTAGTCTCAGTCACAGTCTCAGTCTCAGTTTTTAGTCTACAGACTTAATAACAAAAGCCTCAAATTAATTAAAATTTGAGGCTTTTGTTTTTTTAGATTGACAATTTACTTGATTGTAATGAAATCTGCACCATCTGTGTGCCATCAAGCATCTACTTTAGAATTTGATTTTTTTTTAATTTAAAATCTATTCTATTTTTGATATTTCTTATTCTTCAGCATATCCGAAGCCGTTTGATAAAAAGAAATCGTTTCATTAATCAAATCTTTTCTTTCTGTTTTCATACATTTTTCATTGTAATCAATTTGAAATTCGGGTGTAATTCCGGGTTTTGTATTTATTTGTAAATCAAACTGTTTTACTTGCTGTCTAGGCGATAAAATCGTTAGTACATTATCTTTGATTAAACCTAAATCCTGATAAGTCGCAATAAAAGCTCTCGGCTGATAATCGGATTTTAATACATCCTGACCAAAAAACTTGCTTTCATAACTAAAATGCAATAATCCAAAAAGCGTTGGCATAAGATCAATTTGCGACATCAGTTTATTACATTTTTCAGCCTTAGCTGTTGGATCATAGATAAAGGCCGGAATTCTGTATTTGTCTAACGGAAGTTCTGTTTTTCCTGCGCTTGATGCACAGTGATCTGCCACAATAACAAAAATGGTATTCTTAAACCACGGCTGCTTACTTGCCATTTCAAAGAATTTTCTAAGCGAGTAATCCGTATATTTTACACCTCCGTCGCGGGATTTAATATCACCGGGAATATCAATTTTATTGTTAGGATACGTAAAAGGCCTGTGGTTACTCACGGTCATAATATGGTTAAAGAAAGGTTTGTTTTCTTTCGCTTCAGTATTCATAACCTTAATCGCTTTGTTGTACATGTCTTCATCACAAACTCCCCAGACATTAGAAAAGGTAATTTCTTCAGGAGAAAAACTAGATTTGTCTACAATAGTATAGCCATTTCCAGAATAGAAGTCCTGCATATTATCAAAAAAAGCATCGCCGCCGTACATAAATTTTACATTGTAACCACGTTGTTTGAAAATGGCTCCCGTCGAAAATTTATTTTTATTGTCTTCTCTTTTCAAAACACTTTCACCGGCAGTAGGCGGTAAACATAAAGTAACAGCTTCAAGACCGCGAACCGTTCTGTTTCCGGCCGCATACAAATTCGTAAACTGCAAACTTTTTTGAGCCAGACTGTCTAAGAAAGGCGTAATGTTCTGCTGGTTTCCATATGCTTTCATATATTCGGCACTTAAACTCTCTATCGTAATTAGTACAACATTTTTATGATTTTCAAGAGAGTCACTACTGATTAAACGATTAGTGTTTTGGCCTGAAATAGCAGGCAATTGTTTTTTTAGAAGGGTAAAAGCCTCTTGATTTGGAAGTGTTTTGTAAAACTTAAAATAATCTAATTTGTTATTCTGAAACGCCAGATAAAATTTATACAATCCGTTAGCCTGTAATTCATTAACAAAAACATTTTTTGAGTTCTCGGTTTTGGCTAAAGAAGGAATCGCAATCAAAGAAATCATAAACAAAACAACATAAATTACACTAATTTTTGTTTTCTCAGCCAAAGAAGGAATATTGTCAATATAATTTCTGGATTTTCTTAGAATAAAATATGTTATAACACTTGTCACTAAAAATAAAGCCGAAAACAGAGGAATCACCGGATACGACTGCATAATGTTTCCAATAACTTCATTGGTATAAATCAAATAATTAACTGCGATAAAATTGTACTTTACACCAAATTCATTCCAGAAAAAATATTCGCTTAATCCGTTTTGGAGAATCAGTAAAGCATAAAGAAAAATAACAAAAGCAAACAACCAGTACCTGATTTTGTCTCTTAGTTTTGGAAGAAAAAGCAATAAGGCAAAAAGTGCCATCTTTATTCCGATAAAAATCAGAACAATTCTAGGTAAAGCACCGCCATACTCGTCAAAAATACTTTTTCCTGATGCGACATAAAGAAACAGCACAATAAAAATGCCCAGAATAATATAGCCGGATGGTTTATTGTATTTAGAGTTTGAAATAAAAATCAAATAGAGCCATAAAAAAATACTGGCGACTATAAAAGTAAAAACATCTGAAATAAAACCTAATGCAAAGATTTTCAGAGTCTCAGGAATCGTAAAAGAACTTTGTGTTATAGGGTGAAATAATAAAACGATTCTTAATATAAAACTGATAATACAATAAAAGAATGTTAGATTGTAAAAAGGAGAAAGCTTCTTATAAAAAGTCATGGAATATTTTTTTACAAAATTAATTCTCATTAATTAGTTCCAGATGAAGTTATGCTTTAACCTTGCTTAGTGTTAACTTAATGTTTTCTTAAGATAATATACTTTTAAGTATTCTGATGTCTATTGGCAATTTGAGAATTTTAAAATATTTATCTTTGACTAATTCAAAAAAATAAATCTTAATTAAAGGTAAAAAATCCATGCACATTCTAATAGTTGAAGATGAGTTAGGTATTGTTCAGTTTTTGCAGCAGGGTTTGCAGGAAGAAGGATATCAAATTACTACGGCAAATGATGGTTCAAAAGGTTTTGAATTGATTCAGAATCAGAAATTCGATTTGATTTTACTCGACTGGATGCTTCCTAAAATCAACGGGCTGGACTTGTGTAAAGCCATTAGAATCAAAGACCAAACTACACCAATCATTTTTCTTACCGCAAAAGATACAGTTCAGGAAACCATAGAAGGACTAAAGGCCGGGGCAAATGATTATATCAAAAAGCCTTTTAGTTTTGAAGAATTAGTAGAAAGAATCAAAATTCATTTTAGAAATCAAAAACGCTCAGAAATACTGACTTTAGGAGCAATAAAAGTAGATCTGTCCAAGCATATTGTATTAAAGAATGATGAAGAAGTAGCCCTGACCCAACGTGAATTTGAATTATTAACGTATTTAATTCAGAACAAAGGAAAAGTCTGTACACGAAATCAGATTTTAAAAGATGTTTGGGAGATTAATTTTGAATATGATACCGGCGTAATTGATGTTTTTATGAATGCCATTCGAAAAAAACTCAATTTAAAAATTGAAGAAGATTATATAAAAACAATTCGCGGCATTGGCTATATCGCTAACGATTTATAAATGATACAACTTTCTTTTAAAAATAAAATCGCACTAAACTATATCATCACCACCGGTTTGCTGATTGTTGTTGTTTTCTCGGTCATTTATTCTATCGTAAAACATACGGTATATAGTCATATAGATGAGAAAATTAATGTGGAAATTCAGAATCACCTTGATGAAATCAAAGAAGTTAACGGAAAAGTTATTCTTATCGATGAAGAAGAGTGGAAAGAACGCGAACACAATACAGTAGATGTCAATCCGGTTTTTGTAGAGTTTTTAGATGTAAATAAAAAAATCACAGATAAAGCACCAAATCTAAAGACAGAAGAGCTTGAATTTAATGATTCAGTGCAGGATTTTGAATTATTTGATACAAAAATGGGTGATCACGCCATCAGGCAAATTCAGGTTCCGCTTCACATTAGAGGTAAAAAAATCGGATATGTGATTGTGGCGATGTCTCTTGCAGATTCTAAGCTGGTATTAAATAATTTATTTGATATCATGTGTTTGTCATTTTTAGGCATTTTAGTATTACTATTTTTTATTGCGCGTTTTTTCGCCGGACGAAGTATAAAACCGATAAATGCTATAATCAACACTTCGAAAATTATCACCAAGGACAATCTGAAAACCCGTATCACGCTGCCCAAAAGCCGGGACGAATTATATACGCTTTCTAAAACGATTAATAATTTATTAAACCGCATTGAAGATGCGATAGAACGCGAAAAACAATTCACTTCTGATGCTTCACACGAATTAAGAACACCTTTAACGGTTATTAAAGGAACTCTTGAGGTTTTAATTCGTAAACCTCGTGATAATAAGGAATATGAAGAAAAAATAAACTATTGCATTAAAGAAGTTGATCATTTAAATATGTTAGTAGATCAGCTTTTATTGATGGCACGTTTTGAGAACCAAAAGAAGAATATAAATACAGAATCTGTTTATTTGAATGCGGTGATTCTGGATGTTTTAAAACTGAATTCTGAGAAAATAAACACCCGCAATATCAATATCAAATTAAATACTCAGGAAGATTATTACATTGAATCAGATAATTTTTTAGTCATTACAATCCTTAGAAATATTATTTCAAATGCTATTAAATATACCAATGACAATGGCCAGGTAATGATTTTGCTTTCAAGACAAAATGATAAAATAATATGTAAAATTTCTGATACCGGAATTGGGATTGCAAAAGAAGATTTAGAAGTGATTTTTAATCCTTTCTTTAGGTCCAATTCAACAGATCATCCTGAAATTAAAGGAACTGGCTTAGGCTTATCAATTGTAAAAAGAATTACAGAATTGCTTCATATCAAATTTAAAATCGAGAGCGAAATAGGAGTGGGAACAACTGTACTATTAAGTTTTAGCGAGAAAATGAAATCGTTGTCGTAAATTCAAAAAATCCGATAAAATTCAGGTAAGTGCTTTTTTTAACAATAAACTATCGTTAAGTTATATTAAAAATGGTGTTTTATGAAATTAACTAGTATATTTGCAACCGAATCAAAGAATTATAAAACAAACCAAGTCATGATTTCTATTCAATTACATCATCATCATTTTCATTATTGCTCTCAGGCGATGTGTTAATGGTATGCATGTAAATCATCATATTTTAAAACCCGTTTGAGTACATCAAACGGGTTTTTTTATACCAATTCTTTGTACTCAAACTATTAATCCAACAAAAACTAAAAAAATGAGTACGTTAAAAATTGCAATTCAAAAATCAGGTCGTTTAAACGAAGACAGCATTCAGATCCTAAAAGATTGCGGTATTTCGATCAACAACGGAAACGATCAGTTAAAAGCCGAAGCTTCAAATTTTCCCCTTGAAGTTTTGTACCTGAGAAATTCAGATATTCCTCAATATTTAATCGATGGAGTGGTAGATCTTGCTATAGTGGGCGACAATCTTTTGGTAGAAAAAGGAAAACATATAGAAGTAATTCAAAAGCTTGGATTCTCAAAATGCAAGGTTTCTGTTGCTGTTCCTAAAGCGTTCGAATACAATTCGATTCAGGATTTAGCCGGCTTGCGTGTTGCTACTTCGTATCCTAATACCGTTAATGAGTACTTTGGCTCTTTTGGATTAAAAGTTGATATTCACCAAATTTCAGGTTCAGTGGAGATTGCACCCAACATTGGTCTTGCCGATGCAATTGTAGATATCGTTTCAAGCGGAAGTACCTTATTCAAAAATAATTTAAAAGAAGTAGAAGTAATCCTGAAAAGCGAAGCAGTTTTAGCGGTTTCACCAAAAGTTTCTCCGGAAATACAGAAACACATTGATACTTTAAAATTCAGAATCCAATCTGTTTTAAGAGCGAGAAATTCAAAATATATTTTGATGAACGTGCCAAACGATAAAATCGATGAAATTGGAAAAATTTTACCGGTTTTAAGAAGTTTAACTGTTCTGCCATTAGCGCAGGAAGGATGGAGCAGTGTTCACTCGGTAATCGATAAAGACACATTTTGGGATGTAATCGATAAACTAAAAGAAGCAGGAGCCGAAGGGATTTTGGTTTGCCCAATTGAGAAAATGGTTCTTTAGAGCTTTGCTCGCTTTAGGCTTTAGGCAATACGCTTTAAGCCAAAACAAAATACAAAGTTGAAAAAGCTTAAAGCTGATAGCTTATAGCATAAAGCATAAAAAAATGAACAAAATAGACAATCCAAAACCAGATACCTGGTCAGAAATATTAAAAAGACCCACCAAAACCATCGATGATATCGAAGTTACGGTAAAAGAAATATTTAAAGAAGTACAGAAAAAAGGGGATGAAGCCGTAGCAAAATACACTTCAATCTTCGACGGAATCGCATTAGACAATTATGAAGTATCTGAAGAAGAAATTCAGGAAGCCGTAAAAACAATTTCAAGTGAATTAAAAGAAGCAATTCAGTTGGCAAAAGCCAATATCTTAAAGTTTCACAGCGCTCAAAAAACAGACAGAATCTCAATAGAAACAACTGAAGGCGTGAATTGCTGGCAGGAAAAACGACCAATTCAAAAAATTGGTTTATACATTCCGGGCGGAACAGCTCCTTTGTTTTCAACAGTTTTAATGCTGGCCGTTCCTGCTGAAATTGCTGGCTGCAAAGAAATTGTATTATGTTCGCCTCCGGATAAAACAGGAAAAATAAATCCTGCTATTTTGTACGCTGCCCATTTATGCGGTGTAACCAAAATATTAAAAGTAGGCGGAATCCAGGCAATTGCGGGAATGACTTTTGGAACAAAAGCAATTCCTAAAGTATATAAGATTTTTGGTCCCGGAAATCAATTTGTAACTGTAGCAAAGCAATTGGCAACACAATTTGGAGTAGCGATTGATATGCCGGCCGGACCATCAGAATTGTTAGTTGTGGCCGATGATACTGCAATTCCTGCATTCGTAGCATCTGATTTATTGTCTCAGGCAGAACACGGAACAGACAGTCAGGTAATTTTGGTTTCGACTTCAAAAAGATTGATTGATGCTGTAGAAAAAGAAGTTCAGATTCAGGTTGAAGCATTGCCACGAAAAGAAATTGCTAAAAAAGCCATTGAAAATTCGAAACTAATTTATGTTAAAAATGACCAGATTGCTTTAGACTTAATTAACGAGTATGGTCCTGAGCATTTTATTATCTGTTCTGAATTTGATGATTTTTATTGCAACGGAATCGTAAATGCAGGCTCTGTTTTTATTGGTAATTATACTCCGGAAAGCGCCGGTGATTATGCTTCAGGAACAAATCATACCTTGCCAACAAACGGTTATGCAAAAAATTATAGCGGGGTGAATCTGGATAGTTTTATGAAATCGATGACATTCCAGAAAATATCTGAAAAAGGAATTCAAAACATTGGAAGTGCTATTGAACTTATGGCTGAAGCTGAAGGTTTGCAGGCGCATAAGAACGCAGTTACTTTGAGATTGGCTAGTTTGGAAGAAAGAGAATAGAAAATAGAACATAGAAAAGAGATTAAAGAATTTAGAAAAGAGAATAGAATAAAGATTATAGAAAATCAGCAAAGAGATTTTTAGAAAAGAGTTAAGTCTATATTCTATTCTCTTTACTCTTCAAAATTAGATAAAAATGAAATTCGATATAAATACAATAACACGTGAGAACGTAAAAACATTAAAACCTTATTCATCAGCCCGTGACGAATTTGAGGATTTTGATACTGCCGAAATGATTTTTTTGGATGCCAATGAAAATCCGTTTCAGAATGGAGTAAATCGTTATCCGGATCCGCAACAGAGCTCGGTTAAAGCAATTTTGGCGAAGAATAATAATGTAAAAGCAAGTCAGATTTTATTAGGAAACGGAAGTGATGAAGTGTTGGATCTACTTTTTAGAGCCTTCTGTGAGCCTAAAATCGATAATATTATTTCGTTGCCGCCAACTTACGGAATGTACAGCGTTTTGGCCAATATTAATGCCATAGAAAACAGAGAGGTGTTGCTTTCAACAGATTTTCAGCCAGAAGTAGAAAAGATTTTGGATGCTGTCGATGATAACACAAAAATCATCTTTTTATGTTCGCCAAATAACCCAACCGGAAATTCTTTTTCAGACGAAAGTGTCGTAAAACTGCTTCAGAACTTTAAAGGTTTAGTGGTGATCGACGAAGCTTATATTGACTTTTCAGACAAAGAAAGCTGGCTGACAGAAATTGATGAATATCCAAATCTTGTGATTACACAAACACTTTCAAAAGCATATGGTTTGGCGGGAATTCGTTTAGGAATCTGCTATGGTTCAGAAGCTGTAATTTCGGTTTTGAATAAAATAAAACCTCCGTATAATGTCAACGAATTAACGCAGCAAAGAGCAATAGAACGTTTAAAAGATTCTGAGAAAATAAAACAAGAAATCACTTCTATTATTGAGCAAAGAGAAGAATTACTTAAAGTTTTGCTTGAAGTAAGTTTTGTGGAGAAAGTATATCCTACTGAAGCTAATTTTGTGTTGGTAAAAGTAGATGATGCGAATAAAAGATATGATCAGTTAATTGCAAAAGGCATTGTAATTCGTAACAGAACAACTCAGCCTTTATGCGAAAATTGTCTGCGTTTTACGATTGGAATTCCAGAAGAAAATGCAGTTTTGATTAGAGAATTGAAGTTATTGAGCTAGAAAAATATTAGCCAGAGATTTCACAGATTAAACAGATTTTTTTTCTGGTTGTGTTTAATTTTTTCACCACGAATTACACAAATTAACACAAATTGGATTAATGAAAATTAGTGACTCGAGCGATAGTGAACAGACGAAGTAAATTTGTGTCAAAAGAAAAATTATTTTAATCTGTGAAATCTGTGGCAAGAAAAAAAATACCAGATAACGATTTGCGTGAGGGATAGAGGCGGTATCCTTTTGTGAAGTGAAACGGAACAAAAGATATAGCCGAAAGCCCGACCCGGAGGGACACGCCCAAAATATAAATAAACTATGAAAAAAGTACTTTTTATCGATCGTGACGGAACGATCGTTTTAGAACCTGAAAATTATCAGTTGGATGCTTTGGAAAAAGTAGAATTTTATCCAAAAGCGTTTCAATACCTGGCTAAAATCGCCAATGAATTAGATTATGAACTGGCAATGGTAACCAATCAGGACGGACTTGGAACGGACAGCTTTCCTGAAGATACGTTTTGGCCAACGCAGAATTTTATATTAAAAGCCTTTGAAAATGAAGGAGTTTTGTTTGATGATATTTTTATCGACAGATCGTTTCCTGAGGATAATGCGCCAACACGTAAGCCAAGAACCGGAATGCTGACGAAATACCTGAATAATCCCGAGTATGATTTGGCTAATTCTTTTGTTTTGGGAGATCGTCTTACAGATGTTGAACTGGCTAAAAACCTGGGAGCAAAAGCAATTTTTATCAATGATAATGACGGAATTGGAAGTAACGAAATATCTTCTAAACGTGAAGAATTAGACGAGACAATTATTCTTCAGACGATGAGTTGGAAAGAAATTTATGAGTTTTTGAAACTGGAAGCGCGTTCAGCTTCAATTACGCGCAAAACTAACGAAACAGATATTTTTATCAATTTGAATCTGGACGGAACAGGAAAAAGCAAAATCGAAACCGGAATAGCTTTTTTTGATCATATGCTAGATCAGATTGCACGTCACGGTCAAATGGATTTAGAAATTTTGGTTAAAGGTGATCTTGAAGTTGATGAACACCATACGATTGAAGATACAGCTATTGCATTGGGAGAAGTTTTTTCCAAAGCATTAGGAAATAAACTAGGAATAGAACGTTACGGGTTCTGTTTGCCAATGGATGATTGCTTGTCTCAGGTTGCAATTGATTTTGGTGGAAGAAACTGGCTGGTTTGGGAAACCGAATTTAAACGTGAAATGGTGGGTAAAATGCCAACAGAAATGTTCTACCACTTCTTTAAATCGTTCTCTGACGGCGCGAAAGCCAACATCAATATCAAAGCCGAAGGAACAAACGAACATCACAAAATCGAAGCCATTTTTAAAGCTTTTGCAAAAGCAATAAAAGTAGCCGTGAAAAGAGATACAGAAAAAATGATTTTACCTTCGACGAAAGGGATGTTGTAAAAGTTTAACCGCAAAGTACGCTAAGATTTAAGTTAAGTCCGCAATGATTTTTCTTTGTGTTACTTGCGAATCACCTTGAGAGCCTTGCCGTTAAGTTCAGGCAAACTAAACAAAAAAAAGTATAAATGATTTTATATGAGGAGAAATATAAAATCTAAAATCTAAAATTAATTTTGAAAATAGTAATCATAAATTACGGAGCAGGAAATATTCAAAGCATTATGTTTGCTATTGAAAGACTTGGTTTTAAAGCTGTTTTGAGTAATAATTCAGATGAAATTCAGGCTGCTGATAAAGTGATTTTTCCGGGAGTCGGAGAAGCAAGTTCAGCAATGAAAAAACTGAAAGAAAGCGGCCTGGATAGTTTGATTCCGAATTTGAAACAGCCCGTTTTGGGAATTTGCCTTGGAATGCAACTCATGTGTAATTCATCTGAAGAAGGAAATACCAAAGGTTTGGCGATTTTTGATGTTGATGTAATTAAATTTACTTCAAAAGTAAAAGTGCCACAAATGGGATGGAATCAGATTTATAATTTGAAATCGGATTTGTTCAAAGGAATTTCAGAAAATGAATTCATGTATTTGGTGCATAGTTTTTATGCTCCAAATTGCGCTGAAGCCATTGCTGTTACGAATTATGAATTGGAATATGCATCAGCATTGCAAAAAGATAATTTTTATGGAACTCAGTTTCATCCGGAAAAAAGTGGAGCTGTTGGAGAAAAGATTTTGGAAAACTTTTTAAAAATGTAAAATTCGTAATCTCTTAAATTCCAATTGCAAAAATCAATATCAATCAAAATATCAACTTTAGAAATCTGAATTCTAAAATCTAAAATATCAAAACATGAGAATAATACCAGCCATAGATATCATCGACGGAAAATGTGTCCGCTTGTCGAAAGGCGATTATGATACCAAAATAATTTACAACGAAAACCCACTTGAAGTAGCAAAATCATTTGAAGCACACGGAATCGAATACCTGCATTTAGTAGATCTTGATGGCGCCAAATCGAGTAAAATTGTTAATTATAAAATATTAGAACAAATTGCTACCCAAACCAGTTTAAAAATAGATTTTGGCGGAGGTTTAAAATCAGATGAAGATTTGAAAATTGCTTTTGAAAGCGGTGCAAGTCAGATTACAGGTGGAAGCATTGCAGTAAAAAACAGAACTATTTTCGAAAAATGGATTTCAGAATACGGTTCAGATAAAATTATTCTGGGCGCTGACGCCAAAGATGAAAAAGTGGCTATTTCAGGCTGGTTAGAAGATTCAAATGAAGATTTAGTTCCATTTATACAGGATTATCAAAGCAAAGGTATTCAGTATGTTATTTGTACCGATATTGCAAAAGACGGAATGCTTGAAGGCCCGAGTTTTGATTTGTACAGCAAGATATTAAAAGAAGCTATTGGCATAAAGTTAATTGCTTCCGGAGGAATTTCAACTTTCGACGAATTGCCAAAATTAGCCGAATTAGGCTGTGAAGGAACTATTATTGGAAAAGCGATTTACGAGGGCAGAATTACACTAAAACAACTGGAGAATTATATAATTAGAAAATGAGATAATTCTTTACGTTCTACTTAAATTATCTAATTGACTAATTCTCTAATTAACACATTAAAAATATGATAACATGTCACTTAAAATACGTCATAGATCCTTATCAATTAGAAGCATTTCAGGATTACGGTAAGCGATGGATTAAAATCGTAAATCGTCTGGGAGGACAGCATCACGGTTATTTTATGCCTTCGGAAGGAGCTAATAATATTGCTTATGCATTATTTTCTTTTCCTAGTTTAACAGATTATGAAGATTACCGAAAACAAATGTTTTCAGAAGATGATAAAGAGTGTGTAGAAGCTTTTAGAATTGCTGAAGACACCAGATGTATCATAAGCTACGAAAGAACGTTTTTACGCCCAGTATTTGAATAAATAAAATTTGAGTATTCCGCAAAGATGCACAAAGTATAACGCAAAGATTCACAAAATTTTGCGTAGCTCTGCTAAATCTTCGTGAATCTCTGTGAAACAACTAAAAAAATGTTAGCAAAAAGAATTATACCCTGCTTAGATATAAAAAACGGAAGAACCGTAAAAGGCGTTAATTTCGTAGATTTACGCGATGCCGGAGATCCCGTAGAACTGGCAGAAATTTACTCTGCTGAAGGTGCTGATGAATTGGTTTTCCTTGATATTTCGGCTACTGAAGAACGTCGTAAAACCTTGGTGAATATGGTGCGAAGTGTTGCCGAGAAGATCAATATTCCGTTTACGGTTGGTGGCGGAATTTCGTCTGTAGAAGATGTTGAAATCCTTTTGAATAATGGTGCTGATAAAGTTTCGATTAATTCGTCTGCAGTAAAAAATCCGCAGTTGATTAATGATCTGGCTCTGAAATTCGGAAGCCAATGCGTTGTAGTTGCCATCGATGCTAAACAAATTGACGGACAATGGATTGTACATTTGGTGGGAGGAAAAGTACCAACAGAACTCAATTTGTTCGATTGGGCTGTTGAAGTCGCTGAACGTGGTGCTGGAGAAATTCTATTCACTTCAATGGATAATGACGGAACCAAAAATGGTTTTGCCAACGCAGCTTTGGCTAAATTATCAACTTTAATCAATATCCCGATTATTGCCTCGGGAGGTGCCGGAAATATTCAGCATTTTGTAGATTCATTTAAAGAGGGAAAAGCTGATGCAGCTTTGGCGGCAAGTGTTTTTCACTTTAAAGAAATCGAGATTAAGGCTTTGAAGGAAGAATTAAGGAATAATGGGGTTGAAGTTCGAATTTAGAAAATAAAATAAAGAAATAGAATAAAGAGGATAGAGTTAGAAAAAGATGTAAGAATCTAAAATCTGAACCCTAAAATCTAAAATAATAAAAAATCTAAAATAAAAATGGATATAGATATAAAAAGCGCACACGGATTGATTCCGGCGATAATTCAGGATTCAGAAACAAAAAATGTCCTGATGCTGGGATATATGAATGAAGAATCGCTTCAAAAAACAATAGAAACCCAAAAAGTAACTTTCTTTAGCCGATCGAAACAAAGACTTTGGACAAAAGGCGAGGAGAGTGGCAACTTTTTGAATTTGGTAGATATCAAAAACGATTGTGATGGTGATACCCTTTTAATTCAGGCAAAACCGGTTGGGCCAACTTGTCACACGGGCGCAGACACTTGCTGGCAGGAAGAAAACAAAGAAAATTACGGTTTTATTTCGCAATTAGAAAACACTATCAAAACCAGAAGAGAAAATGCCGATGCTGAAAAAAGTTATGTAGCTTCTTTATTCGAAAAAGGAATCAATAAAATTGCTCAAAAAGTAGGCGAAGAAGCGGTAGAAGTGGTTATTGAAGCCAAAGACGATAATGACGATTTATTCCTGAGCGAAAGTGCTGATTTGTTGTTTCATTATCTGATTTTATTGCAGGCAAAAGGTTTTCAACTGAATGATGTTGTAGATGTTTTAAAGAAACGTCAGAAGTAATTTAGTTTTTTAAGAAAATAAAATTGCATTGTGATTTATAACTATTTTAGTTTTAAGCATGATGCATTTTTTTTTGTTTGTGATATTTTGAAAAATAAGTAATTTTAATGCCTCTAAATATTCTTTTATGAAGTTGTATATCTGTTTATTGATGTTGCTGAATACTTGTTTTAATTACGCCTTTAAGAAGCATGAAGTGCCATATTCAATTGTTATTGCAAAAGCAGATTTAATTGTTGACGGAACGATTTCTAAAATTTCAAAGAATGAATACGAATTTACAATAAGCCAATTTGTAAAAGGAAAATCATCTTTAAAAATTAAGATCCAAATCTGGAAGGAATGGATTTGTGACCCAAGAATTAAAGAGCTAAAAACTGGTCAGAGATTAATTTTATTTTTAGAAAAAAGTGATTACGGTAGTTTTATTACAATTAACGATAGTACTGGAGAGATATATGTAGATAATGATTCTTTTATAAATATATTTCTTCCAAAAGAATTTACGAATCCTACAGTTTTAAAAGAAGGAATTTCTATGTTTCTACAAACTTATAAAGTTTATGGAGATCTAAATGATCGCTTTTTGCAAAATATTCATTTTCAATCCAATAAATCTATATTTGAAATCTATAAAATGAAAGAAAATAATAAGGTTTTTAAGTTTTTAGTAAATAGAGGAGTTGGAGATTATAAAGTAAGTGAAGTGACAATGGGGTTCCGATTAAACAATTAACAGATAAACGGTTAAACCAAATCATTCCATAAACTCAAAAACCGCAAACTCTTCCGGTTGATGAAAACCATATTTTAGACTTTTATAATGTTGTAAAGCAAGATATTCGGTTGTGTTACCGTAATCAATTCTAAAAGCATTTCCTTTCCATTTAGTTCCGGCTTTTGGCTGGCTAAAATTGCCATTTTTTATGGTTTTTAAACCCGAAAACGGAATCTTAATCTCAGTATTGAAACCTTCAGGAGTTATTTTACTAATAGCTTCCAATCCTGAAATATCAAAATTAATAGCCGTATTCCATCCGCCACATGCGGGAGAAATGCATTTTAGTAATAAGTCATAATTAGAAGAAAAAGCATTCACCCCAATCTCTACATAATTTTGCCCATCGCCATCAGGATCAATAAAAAGCTCTACCAAATCATCAGTATTAAAGATTGGAGCATCTTTTTTCCGGGCTTTTCCAATAATGTTTGAATCTACAGAACGGTAGGCGATATAAAGATTTTCTTCATTCCACGAAAGTGAGATATAGGTATTCTGAGTGGCTTTTTCCCCTGAATTATGTATAACAAACGGTCCTGAAAAAGGAGTTTTCCAATCTGCTAAATCACCATCAATCGTTATTACTTCGCTGGTTTTATGAATCGGAATAGTTTGTGAATAAGTTGTTGTCGAACACATAAAACTTAAAAGCAAGATGATGGCGCTAATTTTCATAAATAACAGAAATGAATTTGATTTGCTAAAATAAAGAAGAATAAATGAATTTTAACATTAAATTTTCTGAATAGGGAATATAAAATAACTTAAAAATTGATTCGAATGTTTACATTTGTTGAAGCATAAACGGGCTGAAACGCCTTTTTTATTTCGATTAAAAGAAAATATTTACTTCGTATGAAAAAATACTTTGGTGGCGTTTTTATCGCCTTTCTGGTTGGTTTTAGCGCCAATGCACAAGGACTTTTAAAAAAGTCTGAAACGGTTTTTACGCATCAGGACTCTTTACGCGGAAGCATTACAAAAGAGCGTGCCTGGTGGGATTTAAAATATTACCATCTGGATGTAAAAGTAAATCCAAAAGAAAAAACAATCACCGGTTCAAATACAGTTCGATATACTGTTTTAACGGAGTATAACAAAATGCAGATTGATTTGCAGGAACCTATGCAGATCTATAAAGTAATGCAGGACGGTAAAGAACTGAAGTTTGAAAGAGACGGAAACGCGTTTTTTATTCAATTAACGGCTGCACAAAAAGTAGGAGAAACAAAGGAAATTGTAATTTCGTTTGGAGGAAAACCTAAGGAAGCTGTAAATCCACCATGGGATGGGGGAATTACCTGGAAAAAAGATAAAAACGGAAAAGATTTTATTGCTTCGTCATGTCAGGGATTAGGTGCAAGTGTTTGGTGGCCGTGCAAAGATCATATGTATGATGAAGTAGAAAATATGCTGATCAGTGTAAATGTTCCCGGAGATTTAACAGATGTTTCGAACGGAAGATTAAAAAGTGTCAAAAAAGAAAAAGACGGAACCAAAACGTTTAACTGGTATGTTTCGAACCCAATTAATAATTATGGTGTCAACATTAATATTGGTGATTATGTAAATTTCTCAGAAAAATTTAAAGGAGAAAAAGGCGATCTGGATTGCAGTTATTATGTTTTGAGTTATAATCTGGCTTTGGCCAAAGAACAATTCAAAGATGCTCCAAGAATGCTAAAAGCTTTTGAAAACTGGTTTGGACCGTATCCTTTTTATGAAGATAGTTATAAATTGGTCGAAGCGCCTTATTTAGGAATGGAACACCAAAGCAGTGTAACTTACGGTAATGGCTATAAAAATGGCTATTTAGGACGTGATTTAAGCGGAACAGGCTGGGGATTAAAATTTGACTTTATTATTATTCACGAATCCGGACACGAGTGGTTTGCCAATAATATTACGTATAAAGACATTGCGGATATGTGGATTCACGAGAGTTTTACCAATTATTCTGAAAGTCTGTTTCTGGAATACTATTACGGAAAAGACGCTGCTGCAGAATATGTAATTGGATGCAGAAAAGGTATCAAAAATGATAAGCCTATTATTGGCAATTATGATGTAAACAATGAAGGGTCAGGTGATATGTACCCGAAAGGAGCTAATATGCTGCACATGATGCGTCAGATAATCAATGACGATGCAAAATGGAAATCGATTTTAAGGGGATTAAACAAAACATTTTACCATCAAACCGTGACTTCTAAGCAAATTGAAGATTATATTAATACAGAATCAGGAATTAACTTTAACAGGGTGTATGCGCAATACTTAACTACAACCCAAATTCCGGTTTTTGAATACATTTTTAAAAATGGATCTTTTGGATATCACTGGACCAATTGTGTTTCGAAATTTGATATGCCCGTAAAAGTAACATTAAACGGTGAAGAGATTTGGTTAAAACCAACTACAGAATGGAAATCAGAGAAAACAACTAATGAAGACAGAAAAGTAGAAGTGAGTAAAGATTTTTATGTTACGACTTCTAATATTGTGGAATAGAGATTCTTTAAAATTCAATCCCGAAGCCTCGGGATAAATTCCAAATTCCAATTAGTTGGAGTTTGTTTTTTTTTTTGGATTTGTTGTTTATGGACAATCTTGTCATTTCGAGGAACGAGAAATCTTCGCAAGAAACTCCATATAGAAAGTCGTCAATCTTTGTCGAGTTACTTGTGAAGATTTCTCGTTCCTCGAAAACAAAAAAGGGTAAAAGATTTTAATCTTTCACCCTTTTTTATTGAAATTTGGTATTTAAATCCTTAACGGCTATTCAATTTAGCTTTCTCCTTAATTATATCAGCAATTTTACGGTTTTCTATTTTGCTTTCAAGCCATGAAATAATGTCTAAATAAAGAAAAGCTCTTTTTTCGTAAGTGTTCTTTTCTAACTCAATAAAGCGTAAACGCATCTTAATGAATTCTTTTTTGATATCTGCAGGATATAAATTGTTCAGGTTTCTTAAGAATTTGATGATTTCTTTTTGAACTTCATGCAGATCATTCATTTTTATTAGGAACTTATACGTGTTTTTAAGGTGGTTTTCAAGATAATAATCTTTTCCAAGCTCATAATGCGCGATCAGGGACAATAGTCTCGCAAAACACATTAAATCCTCTCGCATCGATAAGTTTTTGTTATTGATAATTTTATCTAAATACTGAATACACTCATTGTACTTTTCATTTCCAAAATAAATAGAAGCAATTTTATAGAAAAACAACATCTCGTGATGTTCGTCAAGATGCTCGCTATGAATTTTAATTTTCTCCAGAATTTCAGGAATCAGATATTCGCTTTCGGCAAAAGTACCTTCCAGAATATGTAGGTTCAGTTTATTGTTATAAACGTAGAGAAATGACAGCGAAGCGATGTTATCATTTACAGGGAATTTTTCGTCCTGAATAGTTTCTTCTAGAAGCGATAGGTATTTTTTGAAATTCGATTTGTATTTCAGCATATATAAAGACTCCAAAAAGTAATGATTTCCTTTTAAGAAGAATACCGGGTTTTGATAAATCATATTTGGATTATCGTAGAAAAGCGTAACCCATTTGTATGCAAATTTGTAACTCGCCAAAAAATCCTGAACCAGAAAACTGCGCCATAAATTAGCGTTGTAAAACCAGTACTTTTCGCGAAAACCAAACTTGCTTTCGTCTAATTTGGCAATATGCTTATTAAAATAATCATCAATATATTTATATTCTTCATCATTCTTAACATAACCAGTTTTAAGCATGATTCCGTAAAGCTGAAGCGATAAATTTGATAATTTGCTTGAGATTGTATTTCGATAATTCAATTCTTTAGCCTGAATAACCAATTCATCTGCGCGCCCCTGGATACTACGGGTAATATATTGTGATTCGATTAGTTTTTCGAATTCTACAATTTCGTAGGCCATATATTTTTCATCATTTTCAAGTGCAATGATTTTTGTTTTATCCAGGATCTTCAAACTTTGTTTGTACAAACCTTTATTATATAAGATACCGGCAAAATCTATCTGCTCGCGCAATTGATAGCGAATGTTCTGACTCGGAATATTCAATCGTATACTTACCAGAATTTGCTTGTATAAGTATGATTTTAAGTTAGATAACTGTACTTTTTTAATGATTCCGCTTTTTAAGATAAGCTTTTCATCGTAGTTTTCAGACTTGTCCAGAATATTAAACAATTCGATGAATTTCGTATTAGAACTCGTCTCTAAACGGCTTGCAAAAATCTTAAACTGTCTTTTTTCGGATTTAGAAAGTGATTTTATTAATACAAATAAGAAATCTTTTTGATGGTTAGCCATTGTAAAATATAATAGTGTAACTTATTGATTTTTAGTTATTTAAAACGTTATAAATTGCTTTATGAACAGTATAATTTCATTAAAATGAATTTCGTACTGAAGAAGTACAATATATATTTGTTATCAAGATGTGAAATTACATTAAATAAATGAATATGAATAGAGAGAAAGTTCAAATTTTTGACACCACTTTGCGCGACGGCGAGCAAGTTCCAGGATGTAAGTTAGATACTAAACAAAAATTAGTGATCGCAGAAAGACTTGATAAAATGGGAGTTGACGTAATCGAAGCAGGTTTTCCTGTGTCAAGTCCGGGCGATTTTTTATCGGTCTCTGAGATTTGTAAAATTGTAGAAAATGCAACGGTCTGCGGACTAACAAGAGCCGTAAAAAACGACATTGATGTTGCTGCAGCTGCCCTAAAGCATGCTAAAAGACCTAGAATCCACACAGGAATCGGAACATCTGAATCTCACATACTTCATAAATTAAATACCACAAGAGAAGATATTATCGCCAGAGCAAAATATGCTGTATCACACGCAAAATCTTATGTAGAAGATGTTGAGTTTTATGCAGAAGATGCCGGTAGAACTGATAACGCTTTTTTGGCAAAGGTTTGTGAAGAAGTGATAAAATCCGGAGCTACCGTATTAAATATTCCAGATACAACAGGATATTGTTTGCCGGAAGAATACGGAGCAAAAATAAAATATCTAAAAGAAAACGTAAAAGGAATCGAAAACGTAATCCTTTCATGTCACTGTCATAATGATTTAGGAATGGCAACTGCAAACTCTATTGCAGGTGCTATAAACGGAGCGAGACAAATAGAATGTACCATTAATGGTATTGGAGAAAGAGCCGGAAATACAGCTCTTGAAGAAGTAGTAATGATTTTCAAGCAACATCCTTACTTGAACTTAGATACCAATATCAATACAAGAGAATTGAATGAAATGAGCCGATTGGTTTCTGAAAGTATGGGAATGATTGTTCAGCCAAATAAGGCTATTGTTGGGGCAAATGCATTCGCACATAGTTCAGGAATTCACCAGGATGGTGTAATCAAAAACAGAGCAACTTACGAAATCATGGATCCGCTAGATGTGGGAGTCAATGAATCTTCGATTATTCTGACAGCAAGAAGTGGAAGAGCTGCTTTGGCATACCGTGCTAAAAAAGTTGGTTACGAATTGACAAAAGTTCAGTTAGATATTGTATATGTTGAGTTTTTGAAGTTTGCGGATATCAAAAAAGAAGTGATAGATGCAGATATTCACCAGATTATTGAAGCTTCAAAAATTGAAGGAGATTTAATCAGAAGCTAGTTAAAGAGAATAGAAAATAGAACAAAGAGAAAAAAGGATTTAAATACATAAAGAACGAGACGTTATGAATTTGAAAATAGCAGTTTTACCAGGAGACGGAATTGGACCAGAGGTAATTGCACAAGCCAAAAAAGCATTGTATGCAATTGGAGAGGTATACAATCATGAATTTGTTTTTGAAGATGCGCTCATGGGAGCAGTTGCAATTGATAAAACAGGAAATCCATTACCAGAACAAACACTTAATCTTTGTTTGAATACAGATGCAGTTTTGCTTGGGGCAATTGGTG
>Ga0116227_10005400_pt1 | contig 26931 bp, 19 predicted proteins | sample S1TSphgellanicum_FD_89693 | JGI IMG/M metagenome (GOLD analysis project Ga0116227, IMG submission 89693) | Host-associated microbial communities from peat moss isolated from Minnesota, USA - S1T2_Fb - Sphagnum magellanicum MG | ecosystem: Host-associated > Plants > Peat moss > Unclassified...
ATAATCACCAATAGTTGTAATATAACATATAATAACCAACAATAACTTATAATACAATAACCATTAATAACCATTAATAAAATAACCATCAATAACCACCAATAAAATAACCACCAATGGCTTTCAATAGAATAATCACTAATAGCCATTAATATAATAGCCACCAATAGCCATTAATAAAATATCCGCGAATAGCCATTAATAGAATAACCACCAATAGTCATTAATAAAATAATCACCAATAACCATTAATAAAATAACCACTAATAACCATTAATAGAATAATCACTAGTAGCCATTAATAGAATAACCAACAATAACTTATAATATAATAACCAATAATAACCATTAATAAAATAGCCATCAATAACCATCAATAAAATAACCACCAATGGCTTTCAACAGAATAATCATTAATAGTCATTTATAGAATAGCCACCAATAATAGAATAACCACCAATAACCATTAATAAAATAGCCACCAATAGCCATTAATAGAATAGCCACCAGTAGCCATTAATAGAATAGCCACCAATAGCCATAAATAGAATAGCCACCAATAACCATTAATAGAATAGCCACCAATAACCATTAATAGAATAGCCACCAATAGCCATTAATAGAATAACCACCAATAGAATAATCACGAATAGCCACTGATAGAATAACCACTAATAACTATTAATAAAGTAACCACTAAAAAACATTAATAGCCACAAATAGAATAGGTACTAATATCCATTAATAACCACCAATAGCACTAATAAAAAAACAACCAATAACCATATATTATAATTATTTAGGAATGCCAAATATAATCTAAGGTGAAATAATTTATAATAAACAAAAATAATTTAAAGTGAAATAACTTTCAATAGCCAAAAATAACATATAATAGCTACAAGTAATTTAAATTGAAATAATTTACAATAGCCAAAAATAAAATAGAATAGACAAAAAAACTTATAATAGCTGAAAATAGCCTAAGGTGAAATAAGTTAAAATAGCCAAAAATAATTTATAATAACTACAATTAGTCTAAATTGAAATAATCTATAATAGCCAAAAATAACATAAAATAGCCCAAAAAACTTACAACAGTTGAAAATATCCTAAGGTGAAATAAGTTAAAATAACAAAAAATAACTTAAAATAACCAAAAGTAATTAAGAATAGCCATAAATAGCCATAAATAATGTACGGTGAAATAATTTCAATTAATGAAAAATAGTCATATGATAATTGAAAGTAGTTTAACATAGGTAGTATTATTATATTAACAAAAAAAATCCAATTATTAAACCTTGTTTTTTCAAAAAAATGGTCATTGAAATGTTATTGAATAATGATATTCAACTTTTTTTTTGTTCAAATGATTTTAAACTTTCAAAAGGAAATAAATGTAATTATGTACATTATTGAATTTTTTAAAAAAGTAAATTCAAATCATTTCATTTGAACAAAATCTCAATAAGATATGAATTTTCAAAGTTTATGTTTTTGTAATGTTTAAAATGAAGTATTTGATAAATAGAATGTAATGCAACATATTATCACAACAAGTGGGGTAACTTGATGGTCAGGACGTTTTCCCCCATTCCAAAGGTCAAGGGATCAAACCTCATGGGTGGTGTTGTGTGTGGTCAACAATGATATGTTGATCAAATATTTTCCTATTGAATTCCTAGGCTAGGTGCCTAGGTTGATTACGTGACCTACCTACCTAGGCTAGGTTTTTAACCTAGTGTAGGTAGTGACACATGTCAATAAATAATAGGCTTTAAAAATCATGAAATTATTAATAATATTATATATGAAATAATTAAAATTTAATTAATTTTCATACTGGTTAGTTAATTAACTAGCAAGTGAATGGTTTGGTAAATTTGTATTTCACTTGAGAGTAACCTTGTTTCACTAGTTACTAGTGAAACAAATCATTGTCCATAGCAACTGGTCCTTGTTCACTAAGGGGTTAAACAATTTCACTAGATAAAATTATCCAAATTCACTCAAAAATATAATGAAACCCAAAGTGAACTAAGACGCATTTCCTAGTAGTGAATCAATTCTGAACATAAAAAAAAAATGATTTTTATTTAACATATGTTGTTTGATTTCATAAACAACTTTGAACCCCAAAATGTTCATAACATGTTATGTCCAATATTGGATCTTTAATACAAAAATTAAGTTATTATGTATTCATTCATTAACTATGAAGAGGCCATTATCATTGTCTATGAAAATGATACAAAATATTTATGCCCAATGTTAGTAAAATGATATGAATAGTTGCATGCCATTTTAGAAGCTCCAAGTGCTTCACAACTATTGGTTCGAGGAGATATTAATGCAAGGTTTTGCTAAGACATATTTGAGATGGCGAACTATGGTGGTGAAATAGCAAAGGAATACATGTGAATCGAGAGTTGATGTCATTTTGATAATAACAAGTTAACATCAAGGACATCAAGTCCTTTTACAATGGTGGAACAAACACAAAATGATGTTTTGTACCATTAATCTACTTGCACAACCATTGGTAGTTCCAAGGTCCCATATCAAGATGGAGCAAAGTTTTTCATTAATTGGTATTCTTACAAACTCATGACAATGTAGGTTACAAACTAATAATTTGAAAAGGCTCATTTTTGTAAACAAAAATTGGCCCGATGATCCTAAATTTGGTTGTTGTGCTTTAGAAAACATGGGAAGGTGGTTGAGATTGAAGTTGATTTGACAAAAGACTTGGAAAAAGAATTCAAAGGTGATTTCCGACATGGAAAATTTCTCCATTTGTGGGATTGATAAAAGGTATGTGAATAGGTTGGTGTTCTATTTTTGGTGAAACAACCATTTGAAAGCTTTGGTAACTAGGTTGTTTATTACATGGAAGTATAACCTTAAATTCAATTGTGAAATTTGTCTAAATGTGGGACAATGATTAAGGTTGTTAAAGTTTTTTTTTGGATTGAAACAATTATTGGTTGTTTTAGGGTGTTGGGAATCATTGTTAAGTGGTTGATGTTTTTCATGGCAATTTGTATGTGCTAGTGACTTGCAATGGCTTGTGCAAGCCTATGTTTGGTGTTGTATCTATGATTAGAGGTTGTAATTTATGGTTTGACCTTTCCATATATGGATGTTTGAAATTTGGATAACCAATAATTGGTCGGGTTGTGAATGTCACTTCCAATGCATATACATTGGACATGTAAAGCTATTGTAACTGAACTTAGGTGTACATTAATATAATAACATAAGAAGTCAATTATCAATTCAAGGTGTTAAGGGATAATTGTTTTAAGGGTCTTTATGTATTAGGGCATTCAAAGTATGTGGTTTAGATCAATGTTATAATTGGGAATTTTTGTGGGCATACATTTTTCATTATTTTCGCACATGGATGTTATGGTGTTATGTGTGAATGTGTATTGAGAAAAAAATGGAGCTTAAGAAAAGACTTTTGAAATAATCTTGATCATAATATAGTTAGCCTTATTTTGTGATTAGTGAAAGGAATTTGATATTGTCTATTTATTAGCACAATATGTTGATCAAGTAAATTAGATTTGAATATGTGTAATTTGTGATTCAAATATATAAATGACAAAAGACATTATTTTTTTTGCTATTATGTCTTTAAGGTGGGAATAAAAACATCGATTTTTGTTGATTCCAATAATTTGATGGCTAGGGATGTTAGTGATGGTAAGGTTGCAAATGACAAATTAGAGTGGTGGAACATTTTTTTAAACTTGTTTGAAAATCAAAGAACCTATGTAATAAATAATAATTGCAATGTATTTGTGGCATGCCAAGTCTTTTGAAATTAAAGAAAACTTATATATATCCATTGATTTTTTATTAAAAAAAAAACTATCCTTGTAAGGAACTTTCATAGTCCAAATTGAAAAAACCATAATTAAACAATTCTTGAAAATTCCAATTACAAGTAATTGGAATTAGTATATGGGGATTTTTTGGAATCCTTCATATGGTCATCCATAGACCATTCAAAAGATAATTTCAAAAATAACTACGTCATTTTCAAGCCTAACTACTTCATTTTTAAAAAAATAACTACTTCCTTTTCCTATGAACTGTTTTAATGACTATCTCCCACCTTTCCTAATAAATACCTCCATTTTTTCATTACCTCACTCTTTTTCCTTATCCACCAACATGATATGAAAAAATAAATTAACATGTATCTTTTCATGTCCCTGAAATATAAATTAATTTCAATTAAATTAAACATTGACATAAATAATGATGAATTATTGAAAACCATATGAAAAAATAAAATAGTTCATCATCACTAGTAGTGTGTAGCAATGTGGAACTCAAATAAAAAAATGAAAAGTTTAGTAATTCTTTGCCATTTCACTATTACAAAAGGTGGTCTATTTCATTAACCCAATTCACTAAAAGGCCTTAAAATTGAACTACATCACCATGCCCTTGTTTCATTTCACCTTGAGTGAAACTTGGATCACTATATAGTTGTCATGTTCACTTATAGTCAAAGTATTTCAATCAAGGTTTTTATTATTATTTAAAATCTGGAAAAAAATCTATAATTAGTCATTCACTATTATATTGGAATTTTCAATGTGTAAGTTTTAAAAAAAAATTATTCTAATGTTTTAGTGTGTCAATTATTTACCATATGACATCTTGCATAATTATATAAACCAAATTAAATATAAATTACATACAAATTTTTAACATATAATTTGGACAAAGTGTTATATTTTATTTTAGACTTTCATTTGATAAAACATCAAAACATATAAATAAATAAATAACACGGAAATTCAAATATTGATAATGTAAAAAATGATATTTATTTAATTTTAATATTTGTTATATATATATGTGTGTGTGTGTGTGTGTGTGTGTGTGTGAAATTTACATAACATCAATATTTTATATAATGTTAAAATTTGTGTACATAATATTATATTTTAATAAATTATATATTATACATTTAAATATATTTAAATATATTTTTATAAAAAAAAATTTATTAGACATATGTTTTAAATATGGTGAGATATAATATCTATTTAAAAATTGTATTAATTTTTTTTCAAAAAATAAATGTTGCTTTTTAATAGGCTTATTCAAAAATCATGTAATCAAGACCTCATGGTTCAAATGTATTAAATAGAGAAATTCAAATGTGTTTTCAATCAAATTAATAGATATTTCATTTTTCATGCAATTATAAATGTATCCATATTGAAAAAATCTTTAAGAATGAAGTTTAAAGATTTTCATTTGGACAAAATATGAAAAAAGAGAAAGGTTAAAGCTGGTTTAATGAAACATTGGGAAAATTTTCAAAACATCATTCTTGACATGTATCAAAAAGTGAGATTCAAATGCATTCTCATACAAATTAATTGATATTTTATTATTAAAAATTTCTAGATGTATACATCTTGATTTTTTAAAAAAAGATGACGTTTAAATTTGTTCGTTTAGACAAATTATGAAAAAGATAATAATGGTTAATGTTGGCATTTTTGAAATTAAAAAAATAAAATAAAATAAAATAAATTAATTTTTAAAAATAAAAAAATTCAATGAGCTTCATGTTTGTTTCATAACAATTGAGGTGGTCTAATGGTGAAGGAAATGATATTTTGTAGTGGAAACCAAAGTTGAAACCTCATTGCTACGTGAAATGAACAATGGTGTGTGTCAAGCATATGGATTGTACATTGTTCATGTGTACCAAGCCATATTTTTTACACTCTAATAATAAATTAAAAAAAAATTGAATTAATATCAATAAAATTTAAATACAAATTCAAAAAATAATGAAATCAAAGTAATGTCAAAGTAATGTCATGTAACCTTTCATAAGGCACCCATTAATCTCAATTACTCAGGTAATTTTGCTTTGCTTGATGTTCATTATTTGACGTGTAAAAGATAGAAACCATTTTAATAATTTATATTGCATTATAAGATATGTAATAATGCAATATACACACAACACAAATTTGTTGGAAAACCTTTAACATTAGAATTCAATAATCTTCAATGCAAAATTGCACATATGTTGCAATCCAAGCAGAGTTCATATTATATACAAAAATTATGGCACTAATTACATTTATGCAATATATTACCCACATTTAATCCAATGCATGTTATATTATCGTGAAATTGTATGAACATTATTTAATTATTAACCATTCCATATTTACAATATTAAATCAATACAACAAATATGGTTGCTCCACCATTAAAAAACAAAAAATAAATAAAAATAAAAATAAAAATACTTTTTATTCTTTTTTAATCTATGTTTAACTTGGGTTCCACCTTGCTTCACACTTGTATTAACAATTAATTGACATAGGTTAGAATATAAATATCCATTTCCACTTTCATTTATTCTAAAACAAGAAATTTCAATTTTCACCTATTTAAAATTATTTATCTATTTAAAAAATTCAATAAATCATATCAATCTCAAAAGAGAAGATTAATTTTGGGGAAAACTCAAAATATGTGTTAATATTAATTGGGAAAAACTCATCTACTATGGAATTGTCCTAGGCCCTTTTATTTTGGGAGATTTGCACCCACCCTAGGGCTTTTACCCCCAAAACTATAATCCCTTAATCATAGGCCCTTTAATTTGGGAGATCCCCCCCACCTGACTTAGGACTTTACCCCCAAACCTATAATTGCCTAATCCTAGGCCCTTTAATTTGGGGATGTCCTGTACCTTGTCATAGGTCCTATAGGATCTTCACTCTAGGCCTTTACCCGAAAATGTGAGGCTGGACTTGGCTTGTCCTAGGTCCTTTATTTTGGGGAATGCCCCTACAAGGAGGAGGCCTACCACCGTCTCCTCATAGACCCTTTATTTGGGGGAATATTCCCCTACCCTAGGGCTTTATCCTAGATCCAAATTTGTAGGACCCATAGTGTGACCTTTGCAACTGCTTATGGGTTGGATTCACCACTAGTAGGGCCCATGTTAAATCTTCCCCAAGTGTTTTGCCTTTGTCGTTTTTGTGATGTAGCCAAAGTGGACATGATCCACATGCAAGATTTAGCCAAATTTGGCTATAAGTTCAAATATGGAACTAAATTTCAAATTTTCAATTAAAAAAATAAAATAAAATAGTTTTAAAATTTAAAAAATTAAAAAACCCCATCTATACTTTTAAAAAAATACTCTACTTGAAACCATGTGTAGAAATCTGGTGATTTTTTTTCCCTAAAGTTTGGTCGAATTCTGGCTATTGAATATCCCAGAAAGCACTTGATTTTAGCGCTCTTAATTTTTAATAGTTCTTTTTGGCTATTATTTGTATAGCCAGCCGAGAAGAGGGCTGGATCTCACCTACTGCCTACCTAATAGGTAACTATAATTAGTCACCATAGCTAGCTACCTACCTACAAAGAACTGCCGGCCCTTGCTTCCACAGGACGATGAATGGTCAGGATCCATGTTCCAGACCTGTGGACGGTTGAGATTGTTTCACGTTCTAGGGTTTAAACAGCATATCACCAACACTACTACTGTTGTGTTTCTGACACGCACGTTGTTTCCTGCAACTCTCTCTCTCTCTCTCTCTCTCTCATAATCTCTCTTCTCCCTCTATTGCTCGCTTAGTGTTGCAGATTTCTGATATAGATTTGTGTGTGTGTGATTCGTGATATGAAGGAGGAGAATTCATTCTTCTGCCAGAAGAATTTTTCGCACGGAAAAAAAAATGGTGGAGCTCATGGCAAAGAAGAAGAAGAAGATGTCGTCTACTACCCCTCGAAGGAAGAAGAATCGGGAGTAGTAAGTAAGCAAGTAGCTCGTATTAATTCCAGAGGGTTGAAGGAGCGCTAGTAATACTTGTAGTCAGTTGACACCAGCAAATACAAAATGTGTTGGGGTGAGAGAATCGATTCTTCTTTATTTGTCACGGAGCTTTCAATTCTTCCTTTGTTGGGAGAGAGACAGAGAGAGGGTGGGGGGAATTGCGTTCTTTGTTTTTTTCAGCTTGGATTTCTGGAAGCGGACTTCATAACAGACACGTCTGGCTGGAATGGTATCTGCAACTTCTAGACGAGGTTTGGCTGCCGGGACCTGCAGTTTTTCTTGGTTGTTTTCGTCTCAGCAGAAGATAGATCTGCCCACTTTTTTCGTAGGAAGACGAATGATGAGGGGTCTGGAGGGGATGGGAATCTGAGAGAATCTGAAATGGAAATGGAACGTGTCTTGTAAGGTATGTGAACATGGTAAATACACAGTCGAAAGTTTCACTAGATTAGTTAGGGCAAATTCCATTTTGTATTGCTGCAACAAGTCTGACAATGTGGGATACATTCTGCAGGCTCATCAAACTGGGGTTTCAAGCAGGTTTTAGGCCATTGTCGAGGAATGTATGTTTGTTCGTTTTGCGCCAGCATGGCAAGCTAATTCAGATTGAGAAGGTGAATCCAGAACCCTGAATTTCATTGAACTGTTAAGCTGTCCAAATGATTTTTTTCCCCACCTGAAACCATCGGTCTCAAAATGCAAACCATGTTATCTGTTATGGCCCCAAGCTTCTACAGTTTCTCTGCAATGCCACTGAACAGCTGATGAATATCATACACATTTCAACATGTACCAAAGGAGAACTGGATGGTGAAATCAGAACTGCCCCTTATCATGTGATACTAATGGAGGAGTCTGTTTTGCCTGTTGCATCTTCTGACACGATTTTTTGTAGAATGGCCGGGTCTTGTTTGTGATTAGGGCTTCCACCAAAAACTGTTTCAGTAGCACTTCAGTGCATGTGTGCAAATGTGTGTGGACCATATGGAGCAACCTCTTCCCTAGTCCTTGTGTTCACTAGTCTTTCCTTCTCTATGACATTGTTGTATGTCAAGTGCTCTGATGTTTTGGCTTGGTGATGGGAGATTAGGGTTTCCTGTATTGTTCCACACCTGTCTTTTTCTCATTGGTTTTCTTTTGATTTTCTCTTTCGAGTCCCTGCTCTCAATGTTCTCTCTCTTCCTTCTCTCTGTTTTTTTCCTCTCCTTTTTAGGTTTCTCTTTCCTTTTTCCCTGTCTCTTGCTATTTGTTTCTGTGTTCCTCTTTCTTCTTGAGGCTTTTTGGTCTTCTCTTTCTAGTTTAGGTTCTGTTTAGCTTGCCAGCATCATGAGTCAGTTTGCTTGTTGCTTCTGGTCTTGTGACAGAAAAGTCAGTTAACCTCCACCTGTTGGGTGGAACTGGTAAAAGTCAGCAGGATGGCCTTCAATACTCTGCATGTTGCTGTTGAAGGTCTCAGGTCATGTGAGTGACTGTCAGTCCTCAATTTTGTTTTGTGGTCTTGTTTTCTCTTTTCTTTAGGGTTGGGTATCCTCTCTTTCATGCTTGCTGATTGGTTTCTGAAATCATCCATAACCCAGTTATCAGGTCATCTCTCAATTCTTTTCACATTGCCTTAAATCGTAAGTCTTGAGGAATCCCCAATACTTATTGAGATTTTATTTTTATTTTGAGTTTTGTAGGATATCGCTTTTCTGCATTTTGAAGTCCCTGTTTTTACTGCTGGCTAAAAACTTGCTATCACTAACATTTTATAAGTCTGGAATGCAAAGGCATTCATCATGGAGGTGCAGACAACAGGTTCTGTTTTAATGACACCACTTGAGTCTTGCACTGTTGATTTTAAAACTTGCAGATGATCCGGTTGTGAGAGCTGTGAAATCAGCTTAGAAGGATTCTCTGGAGCTAAAGTGGTATGGAATATTTGTGAGCCATAGTGAGCTACCAATGATCAATCTGGTGGGCTCTTCTCCTTTCTCTGCAACACTGGAGCCATTGGAAGTACAAAGGGAGGAGCTTATCCCCAGTGTGGACAGAGAGAGGGCATCAACCAGGGATTCGCAGGTGTGGCCATTCAACATGCAGTCAGAGTTGGAAGAGTTCAAAGCATTTCCTGTGCTTGAGGCTGAACCTGAGGAAAAGATGATAGTTTGGGGGGACTGCAACAGAGAGACACATGTCAGTGACATGCCCCACGCAATCTTGACTGACATTTTCAGTCTCATTTCTGATCCTCGATCACGGAACTCAATGGCGCTCACCTGTTGGGATTGGTACTCCTTGGAGAGGCAATCTCACACAAGTTTGTCTCTCAGGGGCAACATCTGCAGCCTGCAAGAGCTGCCAATGTGCTACAAACAGGTCTGCAGTTTGGATGTCTCTCTTTGTTCTCCATGGGGCTACTCTCTGTTCCAGTCTACTCCTAATGGTGAGGAGATTGGGAATGTGCTCAAGGCAGCATTTCCAAATGTAACTGAATTGACAGTTTATGTGAGGGATGCACTGGACATTCAAATGGTAGCCTGGCTTTGGCCAGAACTTGAGATTGTGCACCTTGTGCGCTGGCACCAGCGTGCTATGGATAATGAAGCATCCATAGCCTTGGGTCTCGAAATTGAAGGGCTGCTGAGAATGTGTGGCAAGTTGAAGGTGCTGGATCTTTCAAAATTCTATTGTTGGACAGAGGATATACCCCCAGCTCTGCAGGCTGGGAGTGCTGTAGCTGCAAATCTGCGCAGCCTCAACCTCCTGAAACTATCACCAGAAGGTTTCAAATCACAGGAGGTGGGAGCCATCACTGCTGCATGCCCTAATCTGGAAGAGTTCTACATTCTGTGTGAATTTGATCATAGGTTTTTGGATTCAGTGGGTGATGAGGCATTGCTTGTGATTGCAAACAGTTGCAGGCAGCTGAAAGTGCTTCATCTTGTGGACACGAATGAATTCACTGTTTCACATGGGAATGCTGATGATCATGGGTATGCTAGGGAGGACTCGAATATATCACGACAGGGCCTTGAGGCCATGTTCAAAGCTTTGCCACACTTGGAGGAGCTCACCTTTCTTCTTTCACAGAATGTGAGAGATTCAGGTCCTGCATTTGAGGTGTTTGCAACACATTGTAAGAAGATGCGGTCTTTGAAGCTCAGCAATTTTCATGGGGTCTGTCGGGGACCCCAGCCAGATGGAATAGCACTGTGTTCTGGCCTTCTGGATCTTTCCATCAAGGATTGTGCAGATCTGATGGATTCAGGCCTGGAGGCAATTGCAACTGGGTGCAAAAAACTTTCAAAACTTGGACTACATGGTTGCAAATGGATTAGCGAGGATGGACTACAGAATTGTGTGGACAGTCTGGCATACAGTTTGAAGGATGTGGAAGTTGCCTTCTGTAGGCTGCTACCTACTTCTGCTACTTTGCGAGCACTACAGCCAATTCAAAAGTCCATCACTCGTCTTCACATGGATTGTGTCTGGGATGAGGCCAACCCTGTTGAGGGTGTGCCTTCCCCAGCAAGTGTAAGTGAACTTAGGAGTCAGGAGCTAATAGGGTTTTGCACTGCAGATGCTGGAACTAGCAGGCTGGGGGAGGGAATGAGTGGTTGGCAGGATATCAATTTTGGAGTGTGTGGAGCTGGCAATAGGCTGGGAGAGATGACTCGTAGGAAGAGAGAGAGCCTTGCACCACACCGGTTAGATTCCCAGAGAAGAAGACTGGGGGTGGCTGAGAATGGAAGAGAATCTCAAGGACTTTGTGCAGAATCTAATGGTTCAGTAGAAGCCAGGATTTTGGGAGCTATGCCAAGGTCAAGTCAGCTTCACACAGGTTTTTCTAGAGATGGAGGGAAGGGAGGAAGTGAAGTTATTATGAGTAATGGTAAGCATGGGCAGGGACCAGAGAGAGACATAATCCATAGTTCTGAACTCCACCAGGTTGGATCACTTGGTCGACATGTATCAGATCCCTTGCTGGAAAAGAGTTGGAAGTCATTGCAGTTTCTTTCTCTGTGGATTGCTGTGGACAAGCGCATATCCTCACTACCTTCCATGGGGCTTGGGTGTTGCCCGATTTTGCAAGAAGTGAAGATCAGAGTAGAGGGAGACTGCAGGGGTCGTCCCAAACCCAATGTACACATGTGGGGTATCTCAGCCTTTCAACGATACACCATGTTGGCCAAATTGGAGCTGGACTTGGGTGAGGTAACAGGATATTCATTGAGTGCTCCAGAAGGGTTCATGGATCTGAGTTTGTGGGAACGACACTTTTTAGGGGGTGTGCAGGCATTGCACCAGCTAACAGAGCTTGACTACTGGCCCCCATCAGACAAAGAAGTGAACAGGAGGGGACTCTCTCTCCCGGCAGCTGGGCTACTATCCCAGTGCTCTACACTGCGCAAGTTGTTTGTCCATGGAACAGCTCATGAACACTTCCTCATGATGCTTGTGCGATGTGAAAATCTACGAGATGTGCAGCTGCGAGGGGATTACTACCCAGCACCAGAATGCGAAACCAGTACAGAGATGCGCACTGTCTCCTGTCAGAGGTTTGAGGCTGCAGTTGCTAATCGAGGCTTTCCTGACTGACATTTATCAATTTTTTGCTCAAAAGTGAAATGACATGCAAGATTCTTTTGTTATGTCTTCTGACTTGAAGAGAAAGGAGATCTGTTGTGTTTCTGTCCTATCAAGAGCTCAAGGCTTACACACAGGCTTACCTCAGAGCAGAGTCTTTGGAAAACATATGCTGTACAGATGAATACAGTTGAAGGTTAAGAGGTTGAGAGTTGCAGGTGCTGGATTCTAGATTACTGTAAATTTTTTTCCCAACATCATCTTGCCTTGTGTTGGTTGGGTCGCCAAACTGGCGAGGTTAATCGAACTTTTCTTTAATTTAACCATGATGCTGGCAATAGTGTGTACAAGATTTCACTTCAAGTGTCCACATGCTTCCTCAAAATGAGAGTATCCATGCAGAGAGAAAACCGAAATCCATTAAGACTCTTTTTGAGTTCTCATGTAATATGGTACTCTCTCTCTCTCTCCTTGAAGGTAGTTATTGGTGGAAGATGTATCAATCATCCTCAATTGTATTGAATGTGGGAGTTGTGGTTTCATTATTCATCATCACTTCATTCTAGCATTGATGAGGTGGGCATCTTATCTTGTGAATAAAAAATGTGTCAATGCAGCATTGTAGATGCAATAGTTCATATATATCTTTAGGACAAATTTTCCAAGTTGTGTGAAACAATTTTATCCTCATATTGATTTGTCCCACCAAGGTTTGATCTCAACTTAATGATGATAATATATATTGATATATATCGAATCACTCATGTGTTTTTTCTTAGGCAATGATGATCACTATTGTGAACCTAAGTTGGATGTGTGATAGATTCCCGGTTTGATTAACAAAGTGTCATTCCTGCATTGAAGGGAAATCAAAATCTTCCAAGTTAATATGGAGCCAAGCAAGGGTGCTGGGCATTGGAATGAGTGCAATATAATGCAAACACTCTTCCACATCCGTCTTTTGGGACCTTCTAGGATCAAGTCATTAAAATCAGGTTAGGACGCTCTTAATGAGAGAGTAGGCCTCTAATGATGTTCCCCCAAAACAGCCTTTGAAACCCAATAGAAAACCAAAACCCCAACGGCTCAACATGTAGGGAGCATTGCAGTGGGGTGTTGGATGCAGCTCACATAAGATCTATGACGCTCAAGTTGGCTTTTACAGTTCTCAAAATGGGAGATTTCAGATGTGGCAATTGCACAATTGCAGGCACAAAGGTTATTGATCAGTGTTGCTTGAAGTCCAGGAACTTGAAATTGCTTCTCATTTCTGTTTCAGCAAACTAGAATTCTTTGACATGAGAACGAACTTCCTGGCTGCAAGTTGCTACAAAGATGTAGCCAAAGCATGGGAACTCTGAATAGCCTACTTAAGTGTACTTTGATTTATTGGGAATACATTTGAAATAGTAATTGTTTTGCATTTCAAGATATTCTAATCGCTATAAAGTTGCTTTGCTTTCACTAATCATCATTCTTTTCCTGTATGATCCATTTGTTTCAGCTCTTAGATTGCTGCTTGATGCAGGGACAAATCAGGTCAGGTATGAGGAGAGAGTTGAACTAAAAAAGAGCCAAATGTGTCACTGATTGAACTTCCAATCCAGATACCAAAAACCAACTATACTGCCTATGGTTGTAAAGCTTCTGCAACAGCTGGATCATATGGCCAAATGGTAAGATAATATACTTAGGTTCTTCAAGGATGGATTTTCTGTCTTTACACAAAATGGGTATTGGGTACTGGCTGTATGTATGATACAATTGTTTTTGGTTTTTACACAAAATGGTACTAATCCAATCCTCTCAAATTCTATCTCTCTCTCTCTCTCTCTCTATGTGCAAGAGTTTTGTTGGGAGTCCTGTCTTCTGATTCTCAACAGGGTGGTCAAAGAGAGACAAAAAAAAGAAGAGAAAAAAGGTTCCCTTTTTTGGGTGTGTGTGTATTCAGCAGATTCTGTGCTTTCTGCAGCAGCAGTTACAACTAGGTTGTTTGTAACTGCAGTGCTTGAACTTGGAGCAAAATTGATTTTGCAAAAACCTATAACAATTTAAGGCTTCTTAAAGATCCACCCACAGTCACCACCACCCAAACAAACTCTTCTGTTGTGTAAGTCACAAGAAGCAAGTCACCGCAAAGCCAGCAGGCCCCCCCTCTCCCCCTCTGCATCTTGCAGCAGCCACGATTCCAATACTCTCTCACTACTGATAAGAGGACTCTTAAAGATCATCATCATCTTATAAATCTTCTTCACCAGGTATACATTATGTAATGTTATATTCTTCTCCCACATTTCTCAGGCTGCAAGAAGAAGAAGAAGAAGAAGAAGAAGAAGAAGATCATTCATCTGAAACATCTATCTGGTTTCTACACAGCAGTTTTTTTTCTTCCTAGGCTAAAATTGTTAGCATCGTTCTTCAGAAAAAGGGAATATTTTGTTACAAGATTTCTGTTTTTTGAAAAGAAAATCATCACAAAAGGAGCAGTCTTGGGTCAGGTTTGCCATATTTCTATCCCTGCCTGCAATTGGTAGCCAGACTATAGAAATTATTTTTTTGGGGGACATGTCGTAAAGACCGATTGTAGTTTAATGCTACATCCCTCTTGGGATGCTTGCCACTGACCCAAAAGCAGAAACTCGAAGGGAAAAAAAAAACACAGCGTTTCTATAGTCTTGGAAATGGCATTTACCAAACAGAGAAAATGGGTCATTAATGATCAAAGCTCCCAAGAGTTGTGTGCAAATGCAAAGCCTTTTTTTTGTGATTCAAACATGATGAATTTCAATTTTATACAAAAAAAAATTGTCTTCGTTTTTGTGCACACCCAGGATTGATTTCCTTCCTTGTGAAGTGAAAAAGCCTATTATCTCTAGATTGTCTGATTTCTCTTGCTCTTGTTGAAGATCTATTATTGCTGTTTGGATTAAATGTTTCTCTTTCATATCACCATTTGACCACATTGTTGTCCATAATCTCAAATGCACAAATTGTCTACAGCTTTTGATCACAGATTGTGCAAGTTCAATGCAATTTTTGCAGTTTCTAATCAACCACCAAGTACTCAGATGTGTGCTTTTCCAATGCAATTTGCAGTTTAGAGTCAATCACCAGGTATTCAGATTTGTGGGTTTTGCAACACCTAAGTTGTGAGTATTGGGTCTTTGAAAGTAGCCAATTTCTTTCACTCCCAGAGTCCCAAAACACACACACCCCCTCAGCATATGTAGTAGGACCGAAGCATCCTTAGGGTTGTGGTTCTTAAATCCAAAATTTGTTTTCAATCTGAGAACAGGTTAGATCAAGTACCCTAGTGCAATACTGTTGCTACATTAACAACCATGTGAACTTCAGAATGCAAGAATAGATCTGCAAATCTCACCCTCCATTTGTTTGTGGACTCATGAGAATGATTGAGTTCTACTTGGTAAACCATATCAAGTATACCTCTTACTATGTCACAAGAGCTGTAATTTTTCTTTGTAGTGGGGAAGAAGCCAAACAATGAAATGATCAGTTTTACATGGTGATTCTGTTGTAAATTGTTGGTGGTAAAGGAACCATGAAAATTCTCCCCAGGTCTTTCACAGTTTCGTACTCTTCATCTTGTTATAATGACATTGCCAATTAATTACTCAGGCCTCTAGATTGCCTCCTGAAAATATTAGGTGTGAGTATGCAGAAGGCTAAAAAAGCTATGGAAGATCATAGCATAATAATTTAATCTGCAAGTCCCTTTCATGTGTGGTAAACTCTTAAGTATTTGAACAACTCATGAATTTCAATATAGGTGTAAAAAGCTTGTCTTGGTTGCCTTTGAAACCACCAAAGGAGACTCAGAGGCAAAACCCGATTCTGAAATCACATTGAAATGGACCTAATATCTAATATGTGATGTTCATAGGGTGTTTTGAAGCATGAAGCAGATATCTGCAATTGAACAGGACTCAACCCAATATTAAGTTGGTCATCTTAATTGAGTCGGAAAATGGCTTGTCGTGGAAGAAGAATGCTGCTCTCAATATTGCTCATGGTCTTAGTATCAAGCTTAATGACCTGCACTCTTGGTGAGTGCCTCTCTCTGCATGTCCCTAATTCCTATCATTTTGCACCATCAAAATATTCTGAACCCAAACAGTTGTCTTTAGAGCTGGCTGACAAATTATATCCAAACCTTGGCTGCAATGCCAGATAGAAACATCAGAGGCTAAGTGATTCTTTAGTTTTTGAGGCCCACACCCAGCAAATTCATTTAGCCTCATGTTTTGAAGTGTGCTACAGGAACATTGAATTGTGAGGATCTGTCGAAGGAAGAATGTGCATTCTCAGTATCATCATCAGGGGCGCGCTGTGTCCTGGAGAAGTACATAGGCAATGACCATGAAACACATATTGAATGCCAGGTAGTAAACAACTTTCACATATGGCTGGTGAGGTAGGAAGTAGTAGTCTATCAAATTTTAGAGGTTGCTAGCTTCACCTCCGCACCTTAATTCTCTTATGGATTTGTTCTTCAATCCCGTCATTTAGCACTCACCATCAATATCCTTCCCAGAAAAGAGGAGGGACCTTATGCCTACTTGTAGGTGTAAGATCTGTCTCACTCTCAAGGAGTAGGTGTAAGAGCCCTGCCCCTCCTATGCCTTGTAATTTATGTATGTTTAAGTTCCTGATAATGTTCACCTTGTGCTTTGCAATGGGTAAATCCCCATGGGTGGCAGACATTCTCAAAATATGGGAATGCATCAGCTACCACCTCCTCTCCTAAGCTCCTTATTTCGGGAATGCCCCCACCCTGGGGCTTTGCCCTACACGACAGAAGTTGGAAGCCATCTTCTTTTCACTGTTGCCTTTCAATTTTGTGAAAGCTTTTAAGGCTGAGCAGATTGGGGGTGTGATGCAACTGTTTTTGCATTTGCAGTCCTCGACGATCTTGGCAGCGAACCTAGACGAATGGATTGAGTCAGATGAGTGTGTGAGATCGTGTGGACTTGAGCGGCTCTCATTTGGTCTGTCTACAGATCTTCTTCTAGACTCCCGATCCACAGCAATGTTGTGTTCTCCTGAGTGTTTGAATAACTGCCCCAACATCATTGACCTCTACATCAACCTGGCTGCTGGTGAAGGTATGCATGCACCTACAATGACTGAATGCCCTGCAGCTAATCGCATAAGAAGAACATTGCAGCAGCAAACTTGAGAAATAAAATTATTATGTTGAATATGGTCATATTCAATTCGCAAATTGCAATACACAAGTGTGCAAAGCAAGGGCATTCCAAGCAGATTTGCATATGAGTACACAGAAATGACATGTGGCTTTCTTTTTCCAGGACTATATTTACCACAACTATGTAAGAGCCCCAGGATGATTTCATCCCACTCCATTGTTGATCCCATCAAGATGGCCAAGGAATCTGCTCAATATAAGTCAAGCTCACATATTTCATCACTGGAAACTGGTGGAGCGCAGATGGCACTGAACGGCTTCCAAGGTGAATCTGGCAATGGCTTCAGTGAGTCAACTGTTATTGCATCTGGTCCAGCTCCATCTCCTACTGTCGCTCCTACCTCCGATCAAAAAGGCAATTCACGACACACTGATATGGCTGGGTTGCCATCAGTAGCAGCAGTAGCAGCTCCTGCACCTACTCCCTCAGTGCATCAGAGTGGGCAAACAAGCAGTTTGGGAAGTCCAGTCAGGTCTCCGAGTATCCAGCCAGGATCTATAATCTCAGTCCCCAATGCCTCTCCGGTAATCTCAGCTCCCACTGCATCTCCAGCTACTACAGAAGCTGCTATTTCTACACCATCCCCAGTTCTGACGGAATCTGCTATACCCAATACTGAATATTATCTTCCCATCTTTGCAGCAGCTGATCTTGAGGCTGAGGACTTAATGTATGAAAGCTATTTCATCTAGATATTACAGTACCAAATTGCTTGGATTTGTACTAAACCCATAGGGGGTTTTCAAATGTTATGTCCTCTCAAAAGCAAGTTCACTCCCATGCCAACAACTCCAGCCACTGCACTCTTCACCTGACTCCACAACACAGTCAATGGACAAACTAAGAATGCAGCACGATTGTGTATTAAAGCTTGGATTCAGTTGTACGCATATGATCTCAACAAATTGAAACTGTAGAACACAGCTGCTGTGTATTCTGTTGCATGATCTTCTTCAGCTGAAACATTCATTAGAAATTCTGATTGCAAAAACTCATCTTTCCACCATCTCCATGTGGTTCAATTTGCACTGACAAAGTTTAAAGATGTAAACTTCCAAGTCATAATTACCCACATTGAGCTTTCAGAGAGGATTTTGCTTCTGAGGATTTTGAACTTGACTCGGAGGTAACACGCTTTTGCTGTTTCTTACAAACAAAATGCTTCAGTGAGACTGTACCAGAAAGCTTCTCCTGATGTGGGATGGGGTTTCAAGACTTTCATACATACTCATGAAATTCTTTGAGTTATCATTTGGTTGCTGAAACCTGCATTTCCACTGAAATGTCAGATCCAAGTTCAGGGCTTGTCAATGTTTGGATTTTGGGAAACTGCTGTATTGGGTTTCAATTCTCCACAATTGTCAAGATAGATTTTCTGATGCATTATGGTGCGATTCTATTATCCCACACCATAATGCATCAATCATTCTACTGCATTTCAGTGCCGTTCACTCTATCTACCAGTTATGTTAACATTAATTATTCATGTTTGCACAGGGGGTTAAAATAGGTCATTTGATTGAAGTTCATGGTCGTTGAACAAACATTGTTGATGGTGTCATGTGTTGTTAGTGGCCAAAAATGGCAAAAATGGCACCAACGTTCAAGCTTGCATCAACAATGCAAACTCCATATATCTATGTGCTTTTAGAAGCTTGCATCATTTTCATTTCTTAGAATTTGCTTTGCTTTGTGTTTTTGCAACGTTTTCAATTTTAACCACATCTTTTTATGGGTCTTCATCTCTCGCAACATCTGTTGTTTTTGTTTCTTGCAACATTTGGTGTTATCTTCGTTTTTTGCCACATTTGTTGTGGCATGTTCATTTGTGCAACAATTGATGTGTTTCATCTTCATCCTTTGCAAGATTTGGGTTTTTCACCATGCTAGCCATGCTTTGCACCACTGTGCTTTACATTGTGAATATTCATTTGTGTCCATCTGTGTTCACCATTTTATTATGCAATGTTCAAGTTTGTCATTTCCCCCCCTAAATATGTGTCATTTATTCATTGGATTTCAAAGTGTAAACCATCATCACAAACTTCTTGAGTCATGATTTGACAATAATAATCATGTGAATTCTTTTTTTCGTGAATTCATACTATGTAGGCACGAATGTTGATTGTTTAAAACACATATGAAACACATGCAAATAAATAGGATGAATTTTTTTGCATCCTATTTATAAAATTTTGCATTCTACTTATATGTGTTTCATACATGTTTTAGACACATGAGGTCTATGTTTACATAGTACAAACCCATGAAAAAATAAAATTTGCAAAACTACTATTAGCAAATCAAGGCTTTAAAAGTTTGTGACGATTAGCCATTACAACTTTTGAGATGTGCTTCCATTTTGTTATTAATGTTTCCATATTGGGTCATGAATCAATAACATCCAAGCTAACCTTGTGTTCAACTTTCTTTGCATTGATGAGTGCCATGATCTTAACAATTTCCCCAATTGGCTTATTGGGTTTCCTTGTTCTGACCTTCAAAACTTTTGATGAATTTTTTTTTCCCTTTAGGGTGGGTGCAAGATAAGGTGGACCACTTTTTGCATCACATTGTAAGTTTTTGTAGAATGTCATTAACATGCCATAAAATCATCATTACCCCAAAAAAATTATTGAATTAAAATTCTCAACTTGAATAAGAAGACATCTAAATTTAAAAAATAAAAAATTATTTTCCAAATATAGAATATTGAACTTTTGAAGTTGAAAAATATGGATTGATGTTTTGTTAATGGCTTGATATGAATACTTTTTTTTTATGATTTTTTAAAAAGGTATCTTATAGGGACTCGATGTATGATGTATTAAAACAAAAGTAACATAGATCCAAAAAAATTGTTAGAAAAGCTTTAACCTAAAAAAAAATGAACTTTTAAATGTTTTAAAATGAACTTTAGTTTCAAAAGTTCATATCATACTCATTTTTTATGGACTTTAATTTATTTTTCTTATTATGCATTTTAAAGAGTTATTTTAATTGGGATTTTATTCATATGATATTTATTATTTCACTAACCACATTTAATTCCCCACTTAAACAATGATATCACTAAATACTACAATTTTAACATTATTGATTGGATTTTTTATGGACTATTTATTCACCAGAATTAGTCCACCTTACCTTGCAACCACCTTTTATCTTTAAAAATGCACCTAATGTGTGTATTTCATCATCACTAAGATTTATAACATCTACATACGAATATCAAATCCTCTCATCATTCTTCATTCTTTTTTTGGAATTCCAAACATCTATTTTATTTTCTTGAAATATTATTTCTTTGCATTGTAGATTCATCTATATTGGGTTTTGTTGAATGTTTATAAAGAAATTTGAACAATGGGTGCAATGAATTCAAGGTTACATCATCCTCAATGCTAATTAAAACTAAACCATATACACTTGGAACATGTAATTTAGGGACATTATAGGTGCTAGGTTGTCAAATTCAATGTGTGGATTGCTACATTTTTTAACACCTTAAACATTGGGATAACATTAACATTATCATTATGTGTGCCTAGGCTTTAAAAATTATACATCTAAATTAATATCCTTATTTTTATTTTATTTTATTTTATTTTTGCACCATATTCAACTAATGGGATAATGATTTGTGGTCCAAATTGTAGTTGCAAATCTTGAGCAATTTTCAAATACTCCCTACCATCACAATTTTCACAACAAATTTTCCAACAATTGGTTTTGGGGTCCTATTTTAACACTTTTCTAGGCTTTTTCCTAGGTGGGATAAGTAATATTTGTAGGCTCCACTTTTTGCATTGTCAATGTCCATTTTAATGTGAATTGATGGTTGAGAACATTATTGAAATGTGAGTTGACAATGAAAAAATTGGTTTTTCTATTAATTCACCTTTCACATTGAAAAAATCTTTCATGAATGAATTATACAAACAACATGGACATTTGTTGGCTTTGCCCTGGATGATATGGACACACTTTTCATTTTCATCCAAATTAGCTATAATTGCAAGTCATGGTTGTATTAAAACGTAAAACCATGTTGCAATCAAATATGTGATTACAAGTTGTTTTTAGTTTGGTGCCACAAAGGATAGTTGATATGATAACTACAAAATTGTTCATTTAAACACGTCACAAATGCACGGGTTAGTATGAACAAGGATCCTTGTAATGAACACACATTCACATGATTCATTGTGGCTAGGAATTGGAAAAAATCATCATTCCCCTCTATATAATATATTTTATAAATGGTAGGAGGGCAAACCCATCCTTGGGTGGTACCAATTGGAACCACCTCAAATAATGGTTAAAGAACCAAAAACAACCAAATCATTTTTTTGAGCCCTTTTTTTGAAATGTTTTCACAACTATAAATTATTATTTTTTCATGTTTATCCATTGCATGTTCAATATGTGGTTCGAATTTTATCTAGGAATTTAAAAAGTTGAAAAAATTCAAATTTTTATATTCTCAATTATAATGACCTTTTAAAACATTGATAGCTTCATTTGGAAATTCATAATTAAATTATGTTTATTCAATTAATTGCCAAATAAAAACCTAAAAATAGAATGACTTCCAAATTACTTTAAGAAAAAAATTCGCAAGAAAATTATCAAATCATGCTTCAAATTTGTGTTTTTGACTATAAAGTTCAAGGAAAAAACTAGTTGTTAAATTGTGGAATTCGGCAACCTAGTTACCATAAAAAAAAAAGGTTGTTGAATAAAGAAATGAAAGTAGAATATGTTTTCTATCTGTTTACTGTCATCTTGCAACTATCATTTTGTAGCAATTATCATCATGCAACAACCATCATCATGCACATATCATCATTGGCAAACTTGAAAGAAGACCCCCAATCGCTTGTAGACCTCCAATAGTTATTGCTTATCGTTTGTAGCACCTACAAACCTTTTGTAGCTATTGCCTACTGTTTGCAGCAATGTTACTTTCCCTATAGATTTTAAATTTCATGTCTACCTCTTGGTTGTTGTTTTTAATGGTAATGATCATCTTGTGGTAGAATGCATTTTGTACTCTAACAAGTATAAAAAGTATTTTCATTGTAAAAGAAAAGGAAAATCAAATTAAGAAACTAACAATCTACATCAATTAAAAAAGAATTACTTTCCCTACCTTCCTAGAGGTCAATACAAATAAGAATAAATAATGCAATTGACAACCTTCAGTAACCCAACAATGGCTCCACCCACACGTGCCATACTTGAACCTTTTCCAACATAAGGAACAACTAGGGAACATCATAAAACATTTGTGTAAAAGTCATTTTAGAGCTACAATTGGGGATGCCTTTACATATTAAAGCTTAGGACTATGACCTAGGACCTTAAGACCATAGAACCTAGAAACCTTAAAACTTATCTAAACTTAAAACCTTAATTCCTACCTAACCTTAAGACTTGGACAATGTAAATAACCTTTAATCCAAATTGGGTATAATTATTGGTTAGTTCCAAGTCCATGTAAATCCATTGGGTTTAGTTTTTGGCCGATTTTAGGTCCATGTAGATCCACTAGGTCTTGTTCTTATATTTGGATCCAGACACAAAATTGGGCAACATTAGAAGGAACTTATGGCCACTCGAGACAAGGGTCCAAGGTCCAAGGTCCAAGGTCCAACGAAATGGAGCATTCTTATTGGTCAAGAGCCATAAATTGGACCCAAGGCCTTTAGATGAAGATCCCACACCAATTGAAATTAAATTGAGGTGCCATCTACATGACACCATTTTGGAAGGAAATTCAATTGGTTCGGACCAAAAACTAGAGCTCAAAGGAAAGCTCATGGTTTGGAGAACCAAGATGTAAGCTAGGGTCCAAGATTGTTTCTTCCATTGTTTTTCAAGGTTTTTTTTTCACTTGTTCTTGAAGTTGAAATTGTGCAAGAATGGAAGACATTTCATGGATGGAAGAGGACATTGTCGAGTGCACACCCACCATTCCATTTTTGACCACATTTAGTGTTGGCATGGCTAGTTTTGTAGATCCACACAAGGTTGTTGCTTAAAGGAATGCATTTCTAATTATTTGAAATGCTTAAAATGATGGTGTCTTAGAAGTGAGGATAGAAAGTTTTGGTCATGCAAGGTTGAAACACTCATTTTCACAAGTGAAAAGAGATTTGGATTTATGATAAATCCTTAAATTGGCTCCCCTTCCCAAAAAGAAAGTAACAAAAAAGAAAGCAACTATAGTTATAACAAAAGAGGAACATGAGGTAGGTGAGAAGGCTAGAAAAAAATGGGCGGATGGTGAAGTTCTACATTTGATTGCACTACAAGGAAAAATGGAACTTGAAATTACCAAAAATGCAAAGAAACAAGGTAAATTCCAACTTATTCAAACCTTATAATTTTTTTAAAGGATATGATTTTTGCTCTGATTTCATAATTGAAACTTGGATGTAATGATAGAATTTTTGAAAACAAAGTAGGCAAAAAAAAAAAAAGATTTAAATTGGGCTAATTCGGCCTTTTAATGGCCTTTGCCTTTGCCCTTGTTTCGCCCCATTAAAGGTCACCATTTCAACCACAATGAAGTTTGAACCCACATTCCTTGGGGGGAAAGATAGGAGTTAACCACAAAGCCAACTTTATTTCAAATGTTTTGATGTGGTTTGCATTTGTTTTCTTCATGTAATCAAATTTGATTTTTTAATTTCAAGGACTATTTTTAGCCCATAAATCAAGGTTTTCAATCCCAATTATTTTTCTCTTTTAAGGGTGGATACATGGGTCAAATTGCACACCTAAATGTTGGTTACACTCCTTGGTTTTTCAAGGACTTTGATTGCTTGCAACTAGAAGTTCAATGCAATTTACAAGCAATACAAAGATGACAAAATTGCAAATGGGATTTCAAGTAATGATCATCATGAGTGTCTTTTTTATGATGCATTGGACAGTTGGTGGCACCAAAGTTGAAATGCGATGAAGCATGTGAGTGCTTTTGCAAATTAAATTGATGAAATTGTGGGTAGTCCAAATTTTCAAACAATCCTGATAGTGGTTCTAAGGATGATGTTTGGAAAAAACTTTTAAATAGACCAATCATTCGAGATGAGGTTACAAAACAAAACAAAAAGCAGAAGATCAATGTTTTTGAACAATTTTCAACCATGGTTGAAAATAACACATCAATGTTACAACAATCTCTAGAAACCAATGCTTTACTAAAAAATATGGATGTCCAAATTGGACGTTTCATAGATAAGCTATAGGTTACATAACATATGAACTTTGAGTCGTTCACCACAATCTAACCCAAAATTTGATGTATTTGGGGAGGCAAGATTGCCATTTTTTCTCAAATAAACTTCAAATAAGTTTTTTGATAAAAGTTCATGAGTTGCCATAGTTTCTAGCAATTTTTTTTGATCGTTTATTCCTTTGCTTTTTTACTTAAAATTGTTTTCAATGGTTGTCACATTTTCATCTTCACCTTGATGTTCTATGTCCTTCATGTCTATCCTATCATCATCCATTATCCTTGGATTTTGTAACTTTTTCATCTATTTGATTGTTTATTCAGTCATTTTGAACAAATTAGCTCCTTTGCTGTTGCCAAATGTTGAATTTGCTTCTAGTTGGTACTTTTTTTTGAGCCTTCAAAACTCAGTCCATATCAAAGCCATCCGAATTAGCAATGCATATGTTATGCAAACATATGCAAATTATCACCAAGTTGAACATGTGGCACAATGGAATGTCTACTTTGTTGAGTAAAATTCTAAACCTTCCTTTCAACATTCCAAAAGCTCTTTCAATTAACATCCTTGTACTTGATTGGATAAAATTTCAGTGTGCTTTATATCTTGGCAACCCATTTTTATCACCTTTGAATGGAGAGTATAACCAAGGTCATATTGGATTAACAACATTTGATATCAACTTGTAATGTAAAAACTTGTCTTTCATCATTTGATTTCATAAATTTGTTCTTTGAAAATAACGCAATCATGAATACTACCTACCCACCCATAATCATAATCACAAAAACCATACTTTGGATCTACAACTCCTTGAATCAATGTGTAATAGAAACCTTTCCGACGATAATATGATTTGGGATTGACCTTAGGTGCAATAATTGGAACATGACTACCATTTATGGCACCTAAGATGTAAGGAATTTCATATAAGCGTTCAAAACTAGTGGTAATTTCTTTGATTTTGTTTTTAATCAATTTAGGTATCATCAATGGTTTCAAGTGCTTTCTAATTGCTATACCAAATTCTTTCACTAGAATGGATGCCATACTTTCTGCAATGCCATAGACCTCTCCACACATTTGTAATGATTTCCACTACCCAATTTTGTAAGAATCATTTTAATTATAACTTTCACAAGAATGTTTTCTCTCATGTTTGTATTTTTTTGTTCAAGACTTGGACCTACAACCTTAATCAAAGCACAAAATGTGTCAAAATTTAACCTTGTACATTGTCAATTTTTTTTTTGAAAAACTCCCAAAAAGTTGATTCTTCATATATATATCCAATTGCCTTCTCATACTTCCATATGCTCCAAACTCTTGGTGGCATGTCCACAAACTTTGCAAAAGAAATAGCAATGCACTCATCATACTCCAATGTCGTCCAATAGCTACTCATTGCAATGAAACCATTTGAGCAATGATTCGATGGATGGCCATAGTAAAAACTAGAACCACCAATATTTTGTGCATATGCTCATCCATTGTGTTTTTGTAATAAAAAGCACAAAAAAATAGAGAGAAAGCAAGAAACAAGAAAAAAAAAACATGAAAAAAATGAAAAGAGAAAAAAAAAAAAGAAAAAAGAACAAAGGACAATCTAATCCTCTAACATGTTAATCTCACTTTTGTACTAATTTGACCCTCAAATTGGACCCTATACCTTTACACACACTTATTGTACCTTACAAAATTTATTTTTTTTAAAAATGTGAAAAAGGGTCTAATTTAAAAGTCCAATTTTCTTCAAATTAGTCCCTGAAATTTTGGACCTTGGACCCTCCTCTAAAGTGGCCTTTAGTTTTCATTGGATTATAATACCTAGCCAACACTAGTTGTGATACTACCAAAAAAGAAGAAGAAGGCATTTTATCATAAATGAATGAATCACAATTTAAGAAGTACATGGCCCACACATGAGGGTTGGGGGGGGGGGGGGGGGGGGTTTAAAAATAATTTGGTTGGGTGGGTTTATGTGGATTTCCTCCACAAAAAAAAACTTCAAAAAAACATTTGGGGTGGGAAAAAA
>Ga0116227_10005401_pt1 | contig 26925 bp, 19 predicted proteins | sample S1TSphgellanicum_FD_89693 | JGI IMG/M metagenome (GOLD analysis project Ga0116227, IMG submission 89693) | Host-associated microbial communities from peat moss isolated from Minnesota, USA - S1T2_Fb - Sphagnum magellanicum MG | ecosystem: Host-associated > Plants > Peat moss > Unclassified...
TATTTCATTTTAGCATGTCCCTGTATATGCAAGCATCTATGCCTAAAAGACATAGAGGCCTATATATAGGGTAGTGGTTGGGGCCTCCTGCACCCTGAACATATCCTTTAAGCACACCACTGGAACCATGTTGAAAACAGTAGAAGTGCAGAACAGAAACATGAGACTGGAAGGCAACTAGACTACTGACATTATGGCAAGCCAATTGCAGAGAAATGAGCAGCCAAATGTATCAAGTCCAAAACACTTTCACATAGCATAATTTCTAACTCTCAATGCTTCTACCATGCTAATAATACCAGTTTGAGCCATCCCAAACTCCACTCTTGGACAGCACACCAATAAAGCCACACATTTCGAATAGAAGACCGACTTGTTTGACTACAATGGCTCATGCATGTACATATATGAGAAGAGCAAAATCTCACAAAAAATTCATAACTGAGCCTGAGTGGGTGAAGATAAAACAAGTCACCTAATCAAGACTGCATCTCTATATATACACCCACAAAACAGACAATGAATATGAAGAACCTAAGCCTTGTAGCTGATTGGCACCAAGGTTTCATGCAAAGGGCTAATCTGCTCCTCCACACACTTTGCAGCCTTGTGATGAAGCTGGATGAGCTGCTTCTTGCACTCATAAAACACCTTGGACTTGGCCTTCCACTTCTCCTGCAGTTCCTGTCGAAAAACCAAAACAGTAACCCCCAAACAAATCCAGTCAAATTCCTTGGCAAGTCTGCCTGAACATCCAGTTGCAACCCAGGGTTTAGGGTTTAGGGTAAACCCTAAACCCTATACGTTTTCAACTTCAAAACCTTAATGACTAACCAGGGGGACCTCATCACACACCAAATCTGAGATCTGACCTGAGCTGCCAAGGATTCTGATCAACACCCTCTCCATCACTTTCTTCTGTAAAATTAACAAGGGGTAGTAGAAATCACACCACACCTTGATGGTGTCATAATGGTGCCAGCCAACCTCAGTAGACAAGTGACCTAACAGGTAGAACTTGTGCCCTGGCTGCAACCTCAGTACCCTGCATACACCCATCCAAACAAGACTATCAAAAACAATCACATATCTATGGAGATTGCGGAGAAAACTCCACAACAACACCTCCAAGGTAATCATTGTCTCAGTTCAAGCAAACACTAGAACGACAAGAATGAGTGCAGCAGTGATAGTCTTTTGCTCAGAAAGCAATCAACAACGACAAATCAACAGAAAAAGGAGATATTGCCATGAAACAAAGCAATAGACATTAGGAGGGCAGCCTTGTGAAGTGGTTGGCATTTCAGCAGTGGCAAAAGGCAATCGAAACTACAACAGTCATAGAATGCTAGGGAAAGGTCAGCAAAAACTCACTTGTGTGCATCCTGAATCACCATTCTCTTTCTCTAGTCATACGGAGCGGGAATTCCCTCAAAGACCTTCAATTGCTCCAATGCTACTGCTCCACGCTTTGTTTTGTGAGGAATCATTAACAAAACTGAAAAATTGTATCAGAAAGACATGCACACTCGTGCAAGCTCCCGCTATTTTTCTCTTGAAGATGATGATGAGTCAATCAAGTCCAACAAGAACACTGAAACAAAAACATCTCAAATCCATCTCTCCATATCCATGTCTCTTACACATGCACACCTTGTCAATGCTGACTGCACAAACAAAGCTCTTGCTTTCCTATGGCCTGCACTGAATTCCTTTCAGAAAAGGCTTTGCAGATACCAGAACTACCAGCAGCAACCAATAGAACCATGGAAAAGAGGACTTGTCCCTCTCTGTGTGATAAAGTGTAACAACAACAAAAAGCTCGCTCACTCACTCACTCACCCCTGGATGGTTCTCCAGAGAATGCGTGCCAGCACACGGAAGTGAATAGAGCCCTTGCTGGACATGGTCTTCATCCTCTTCCTCAAAAACCTCAAGTACTTCACCTTTTGCCTCACAAGCCCGCCTGACAGACATATCTCCTCGCACCGCACTAGTACCTGGTTGAGAGCACCACCACCGCAAAATCGCCTCTTCCCCCCTCTCAACTCTCACAATCATCTTTGCAAAAACATCCTCGCCTCGCAATCTCTTCTCTAATGCTCCAAGAAGACAGGAAACATCAAGCCATCATCAGCAGCGTCGTCGTCTCGTCCTCGCCGTCTTCTTCCTGCAGCTCCAAAGCCCCGAACCTAACCCAGACCGAATTCCGAACCTTGGCGTGCGTGCGTGCGTGCGTGCGTGCGTCCTCCGCCTAATTCTCTCTCGGGAGCATTTACATTTCTAAAGAATTCTTTTCACTTTGCGCTTGGAAAGTTTGTGTTTCCTGGCGTCACTAGTCTTGCATTGGTCTCTGCATGTTGTCAGCATTTGTCGTTTCTCTGTGGACTAAGTGCGCGCGTTTCTCTTGTAGATTTGTTAGTTGCTGGTCTGTTTCTCTTGAGCGTGCTTGCGTGCTTGCGGTGGACGAAGATATTGTTCTCGCAGCAGCAGCAGCAGGTTGCATTGGCGTTTGCTCCATCTCCCAGGAAATATTGTTCCGCGACAACTCTACGCCTCTTTGTTGCTGTGTTTTCTCCCCGTATCGACAGTTTCTCTTCTTCACTCCGATTTTGTATCGCGCTTGAAGTCTTCAACTCGTGCTCGTTCCTAGATTGTCTAGCGCCGCGGACTTGCTGCCAGGTTTCTGTTTTTGTTCAGGTCGAGGTTTGTTGCTGGAGGCCGGAGAAGAAAATGGATCCGCATGGACCGCCGAGGAAAAGGCCGCGACCTGATCAGACAGCGGCAGCTCACAACGGCGTCAATGGCCACGGAATAGGCGTAGCACAAGCTCCTGGTGATCATGATAGTAAGTTTTCCAAGTCCCGCCGCAGTTGCGAAACCTTTGACATCGTCGTGATCCTTTGCTGGCTGTCTGTTGTCGCGTATGTACTCTCTGTTAGAACAAACAAACCTCTTTTCTCTCCTCCCTTCGCGGAACTCATCAATGGTACAAAGTTCGGCGTAGGCCAGCTTTGAAGTCTTGCTGCTCCTGCTCGACTAGCAAAGCTCTATACATTTTGGAAGTCTTTAGTAGTTCACATATAGCTGGTTGCTGCTCTCATGGCAAAGGTAGAGAAACCAAACCATGGGAAGAGGAGGAGGAAAAGTGTAGATGGAGATGCTTGTAAAATGTAGTGGCTTGCAATCTTTCCTTGATAGATTCTTGCCACGCAATGGAGAGATGGAGAATTGTATCATCAGCACCAGATAACAAGCCACCAGAAATGTTTTTTTTTTTTTTTTCCTGCAATTGAAGTTGCCCTGCAGATTGTGTTTGTTGTGACTACAAGAGTTGAACACATCAGAACAGATTTGAACAGATCGGTGTTGTTGTTGTTGGAGGAGGAGGAGGAGGAAAGCATGCATTTGTGCAATTGATAGAAAGAATCTAAGGTAGGGTTGGGACTTAGTCACTCACATAAGTATGTATGCTGGCTGCAAGATCCACATCAGACTGCTAACCTAGCTTCTGCCTGAGATTTGTGTAGACAAGCAGGATGCCTCTGGGAACAGGACGAAGCCTTGCACTAAGTTTTTCAGGTAACTATGTAAGGCACTTCCTTGTTTTTTGTGTGGCTTTTGTTGTTATTCATTAAGGCTTTGTGGTGGCAATACTCTGGAATAACTCTCACTTAGCAAGCTCACTGTTTCTTCTCTCATAATCTACTTGTGCTTAGAGCAGATGTGACAGTAATTGCAGCAGAAAAATCTTTTGTTTCTGAGGATAAACTCAACCTGCACATATCTCAGGTCCCTTGCTTTGCTTTTTCTTAATCATGAGAATAGAGATTTCTCAATTCTTATGAGAGATATATCTCAGGAGGTTTGTGTGATAGTCTAAGACTTAGGTTTAGGGTTTTTGAGTGCCTTATGCATGATAGACTTGTCTATCTTAGCTATGAATCTGAGCTGCAGCACTCTGTACTAAGTGTTGTGATCCTATCATTGCTAGCGTTTCTCTTCTGCCTTGCAGCTTGTTTCTTCCTGGAAAGCTGGAATCATGGTGAAATGAAAATGGACACTCACCACTCATTGTCATGTGTTGTTATACCTTCAGACTGTTGTTGTGGAGATTTTCTCTGCAATCATGTAGATATAAAAAGGAAAGTGAACACTCTTAAAGATGTTGAGGGAATGCATTAGTTGCCAGGTATATGATTGTGTGTCTCATCTGGATCTCTTGTGATTGTGCCCTTGCAAACATGGTCTAGGGTTCATGCTAACATGGACTAAATCTGATGGTGTTGCGACACAGCACTTCAGGGTGTCCTTATGGCGAAGGCTGCCACTTTTTGCACTTTGTACCTGGAGGTATCCAAGGTGTTGGACTGGGAGCATCGGTGCCACTGTCTAATGTTGGTAGCATGGGCGGCACAGGCACTCGTAGAGTGGTGGGGGGTTTAGGGCCTGATGATCAAGGGGCCAATCTAGGAGGGTTTAAGACCCGGCTCTGCAACCGCTTTGACACAGCAGAAGGCTGCCGTTTTGGGGACAAGTGTCACTTTGCACACGGTGAAATAGAGCTTCGCAAATCAAACAATTCAAGCTTACTGCCTCTTGAGCATGATGTATACTCGTCAGTTGACCACAACAGAGACCGAGGGTATAGAGGAGGTGGCATGTATGGAGCAGACGGAGGCAGGTTTGGGACAGGTCGGGAAAGGGATAGTGGGGGTCGCTTTGGTGGTGCTTCTGGTATGGGTTCATATCGTGAGCCCACACCCCCTGGCATGGCTGCAGCTGCTTCGTTTGGAGCTTCCTCCACTGCCAAAATTAGTATTGAAGCATCACTTGCAGGTGCAATCATAGGCAAGGGAGGCATCAATGCAAAGCAGATTTGCCACCTCACAGGGGCCAAACTTTCTATCAGGGAACATGAGTCAGATCCTACACTACGGAATGTGGAGATGGAGGGTTCATTTGAGCAGATTAAGCAGGCCAGCCAAATGGTGCGTGAGGTGCTGATGCATCGGGACAATGCACCTTCTCGTCCTGCAGGTGGGGTTGGATCTCGAAATTACAAGACAAAACTGTGTGAGAATTATTCCCAGGGAACATGCACATTTGGTGACCGCTGCCACTTTGCACATGGTTCTGCAGAGCTGAGGGAACCACAGCGAGTATGAGAGGACATCTGCTTGCCTGCTAGCCAGGTAATGGTACAGGTGAAAGGGTTTGTTTTGCAGATTGATGTGTGTCCTGTCCTTGTCTCATTAACCTATGGTGGAAAATGAAGCAAGGAACAGAGTGAAATTTGAGGGGAAACATTTGCAGAAGTCACAATGAGGAGAGACACGAAAAGTTCTGCATTGTGTGCAAAGTAGTGTGAAGCAGAGATAGTGAAGATAATCATGCAAAGTCGAGGTTAATTAGATGTTTCTTCTTTTTGTTCATGAGGTGTCCATGTGGTCGAAAAGGGGTCAAAGCCAGTGAATCTGAATGCTCTCAATAGTTCCAGTTAATTCCATCTTGGCCTAATTAATGTAAGGTCATCAATAGAAGTTTCTAAAGTGCTTTTGCAAGTTTTTATGCTTTTGTGTAATTTCTGCAACTGGTGTTGGAAGTAATCATATAAAGTTTGCAATTGTGAAGAAAAACAAAAACAAAACCAAATTAATGGGGCACATCACTTCAACCAGTTAATTCCAAGATGAAAATGCTCTAAGGAAATCAGGTGTCTTCCATTTCCTTCGACTGTCAATTTTTGCTTATCACTGTTAAGATCTTACCAAAGTTTTGCAGGCTATCAACCCACTCTTCATAAAATACCTGGAGCAGTTGAACTCTGATAAGAGAGACAGGATATCTGCAGATGTCAGTGGCTCAGCAGGTCATTTCATTTCTCTGGGCTAACAATTGGTGCACTATGGTCTCTATGGATTTGCCCATAAAGATCATACTCTTAAGAGTTATCTGTCATGTTTCTGCCTTTTTTCTTCCTCTTTTAGGTGTTGCTGATGTAGCCAGCATCATGTATGAGTCTCCCTCTAGGTGCCAGTCCTATGACAGCAATTGAATACACTGGTTAATAGATGTACATCCACTCACTGCCAAGAGCTGACAAAGGCAGTGGGGTTGTTGTGGCAGCTGATCACTAGCTTAAATGTTGCTATTGAAGGTGTCTGAACATGGTGTGACTGTCACTGTTGTTCACACTGGTCCTCAGTTTCTTTTTCTGCATTCTGTTTGGTAGGGTTTCCTTGCTTTTTCTTTTCACTGACATGTTGTCAGATCTGAAACATCTGCAACCTTATTATTAGGTTATATGTCAATTGTTGAGGTTGACTGAAATCATAAGTATGGAGAAGTTCTCAGTACTTATGTAGACATATGTCAGTAGCACCAGGCTGTTTTTGCATAGGTAAGTGGGTCAAGGTTACTGCTATTTATTTTGCTTACTTCTGTGTTTACTTCACATAACAGTAATAGGGGGAAGTGGACAAATATGAAGCCAAATAACTTGGTTGTGCTTCATCAGTCTGATTTCTCTGGGCAAAACCCAACTGTGAACTGGACTGTGAGGAAAGTAGACAAATATCCATAACTTTGGTGGGCATGAGTAATGGAAGTGTTCAACTCTAAAGCTATGTACCATGTTGCCTTTCATGCACTGGGATGTTGTGTGTAGTGAAAAACAAGGTAAGATTCTCACCAAATGTTGGAATGTTGGGAAATCTGGAACCTGGTGAGCTGTTCAAACCCTTAGGGGGGATTCCAAGTGGAAGTCCTTATTATCCCCTCACTCTGACCTACCTTCCACAGTTGGCTACATGAAGGACTGGAACATCAAAGAGGAACTACACCATCTACACTCGGGTTCCAGTTACATGAGTGAAAGAAAAAGTTGTGAGGGGATGTTCCATGGTTCTGTGAGAGAAATGCATGGGTTCTGAGTCCTGACAGTGGTTTCTGCAGTCATGAAAAGCTTATGCAGTTGGTTTTTTAACATTTTTTGCAGTGTTTCTGTGACACAGCAATATGAGCTTGCAGGTGGCATCAGTAATTTTAGTTTGATCTTTAGGTTGTAGATTGAGCTTGTTAGAAGTTTAGAAGGCAGCAGACTTTGATGAGATTGAGATTGGATAGATTAGTTTGCAACAGAGGGCCACCATTGTTTTGGTGTAGAGAGCCATCTGGTTTACTAGTCTGTTTAGTTTGTGAGTAAACAGTGCAGGCTATGTGTTCTGGTGGTTCTGGTTCACTGTTGTCTTACTTTTCTTCTATTCAGTGGCATGTTGCTATTGTGTCATTGCTGCAACTATATTGTGATTTGTGTGAAGCTTGTATCTTCTGCCTTGAAGCTGTGTCAGTTCAAACAGCTAGCAGGTTGGACACTCAATTCAACATATAAGCAGGCCTGATTGGGAAAGAAAGAAGCTGCCCTTGGAAGGTTTGCATGAGTGAGAGTTAAGGTAATGAATTGTAAATTCAAAATCGAACAAAGGGGGGTTATTCCTGGGCTATTATTGCAATGAAATATGTAACCTTGCCATTTGTGCTCCAGTTGTGAAGCATCTTATCAACTGGAGCAATCTGTCAGAGCAAGAGCAGCGCTTGTTTTGAGGAAATGTGTAGTTCTGTTTCACACTTGTGTTGTTAGTTGCTAGCCAGTATGATGGCTGAGTCTTGCTGTTGCTTCTAGACTTGTCATAAACTTGGTGCAGAGGTTAGGGAGCTGATGAAGTCAGTGGGGAAAGTTGATGGATAAGTTGCTATATTATACATGGTGCTCTTGAGGGTCCCCGAACAAGTGAGAGACTGTCACATTTGTTCACACTGTTTGTTTGTGTTTCTTCATTCTAGTGTGTCCCTTCTGTGCTGTTCCTTCTTCCCAGCTCTGAAAGTCCTTATCTGAAAGTCTTTCTTTGAGTTTAAGGAAAAAGTTTATAAACCTTGTTCTCACTTTCTTAATCATGAATACTATGGAGATTTCTTTATTCTCATGAGAGCTATTGTGTGTGTGTGCGTGTGTGATTGCATATAATTGACTTGTCTCAAGGAGAAGTTGCTTAATGATTAAAAAGATCAGTTCTTGTATCACAAAGACTATTTCCTTGAATTATAAAACTCATAGAAATTTCCTATTGTATTTGGAGGACATTTGATATTCATGAATATCTTGCTTCAAAAAGGGGAGATATGTTATGTCTACTCCTTTAAGAGTGGGAGGAAATTATCGCACTGATAAATCTAAGAGGGGATCTTTGAAGGAGTGGGCGTGAGAACCCTTGTCCTCCTAAACCTTGTGATCTACACATATTTAGGCTCATGATTCACTCATATTGTGCATTACTATTTGTAAAATTGGTGGATGTGGAATATTCCCAAAAGGCAAGGTTAGACTTGGCCACTACCTTCTCCAGGGCCTTTTATTTGGGAACGTGCTCCCAATTGTAGGGCTTTGCCCAATACCTTTTGGTTTATTTAATTTGTTTTGCAACCAACTATTGATACGTGTTTGATAATTTCTAATTCGAATTCTTAATGAATACTCCATTTCTAAAGATGGCTCACTCATAATTGTTCATGCTTGTGGAATCTACCATGTGGGTATATAGAAAAGACTATTATTGAGATGGCAATTGCAAATAAGAGCCTCTTTGCCTTGTGACCACAATAGCAGCAAACATAGGAGCCAATACAAGCTCCATCACCTACGAAATAACCTTAATGCTTAAACTATTGCTATACATGGAAGCATTTAAATTTTCATTACAATGCATGTGAATGGAAAAGCTTGTATTGTGTTGCAAATTTAACACACAATATGCAATCACACAAATGAATGTTAGGCAATGAGGTGGATGATGTACTGACTTGATTGGATACAACCAAGCTTGACATTTTTGTACAAGTAGAAAATTTGATACATATTGTTCAGTGCACTCATCTATTGGCTCACTAATGCACAAAATAGAATTCCCATTAAAGTCCACATTGATACACCTAAAAAACGTATCACATGTACCAAAATGTTAATAAAACTCATCTCCTACTTCCAAGCAAAGCACCAAAGGTTTCCAAATGACTTAATACAAACATTCTCCAATGGTGTGTGTTTTTATGTGTGTGACTTTCTTACTTTCCATAATTTGTGCACCAATCTACCAATGCACAACATATCATGTTCTGTTGTCAGAATCAACAAGGTTATGAACCCCTTTCACTTGACACCCCACCTCCACAACTATTATGACATTCATTGATTCCACATAACGTGTAGGGTAAAGCCCAAGGCTGAGGGCTTTAACAAGTGTAAAGCACCAGGCAGATTTTTTTTCTAAATTTTTTTCCTGTGACAACCAAAAATGAGAGCAAGTGTTTTCAAAAAATGCCTGCAGGAGCAGGCATTACATTTTTTTTTGAAATGCCTCCCCTTTGCCGAGGAAAAATTCTGTACAGTAGATCCTCTCCAACTACACTAAAAAATTCCACCTGGCACTTTATGTTTAGAAAAAATGATTCACCATCACAAAATGAAGATATTGCAGGTGATGGTGAATGGAGATGATGAGGGGGCAAATATTCATGCACTGTACAGGAAAATATCTATGAGATTTGAGAGAAAACTCCACAACCAACACTTTGAACATGCCTGTTGTGACAGTTCCAACAAAACCAGAATGACATGACGAGAATGATGAGGGTCATAACCTTTGTGAGTGACACTTGCAAAGTGCCAGACCATAACCAGGATCTGACCTGCTCTCAATAGCACTCTTCTATTCCCTATGCCACAACAGAAATTTTTGCATAAGAAATCAATTGTATGCATTTCTCATCAGTAATACTGCACACCCATAGCATTAAACAATGTCACTAGTTTAGAAAAACCTTACTTTGGTCATTTGGATTTCTAGGAAATCATGGAGAATCCAGCAGTCTACTTTCCAGCATCAGGATAAGGTTTGGGATCTTCTGGGAGTTTTTCAATAAGTCGTCCTCTTGAGGGCACCAGGCATGCGATTCCATCAATAATCTGCATCACCACAGAACATATGATCATAAGACAAAAGGAAAATTCATTATAGCCGAATCTCAGAATTGGAATTCTATGATATAAGCAGTTCTGGAAGAAGGATCTGGTGAAGTTTCCTCATCTAGGTAGAAACCCTAAACTAAGGCAAGAGAAACTGCAGAGTTTTAAGTATGCAATCACATTAAGCTTTTGTTGTGATCGTTGATGGGGTTGTGTGATGATCTGGTTCTTTATGGGTACAAAACAATATTAATACCTGGTTGTTGACAACACCTACCACATCAATCTTTAACCTGGTGAATACTTGGAAAAGAATAACACATTGAATACCAGAAGGAAATACAGAGATATAGTTAGCCCTGCCTAATCTGCCTGACCCTGCCCAAATAAAAGTGCTCTCCAAGACACCAACTGCTATGATTTATTCTCTCTTGCTTCTGAGGAGACTTATGACATTTTCTTCGAACATTGGGTTGGTTATAGAGGTCTGAAGGATGTACAACAAACCGGATAGGCCACACCAAGACTGTCATTCACAAGCTCCTGTGACTTCTCACAGTACCTGCACCCTCCTTCACCTCTGCTAACTTAGCATCTTCAGTTGCTGCCAGTCATTTGCAAGAATTCAAAGCTGTGGGCTTGACACTGAGACTACTTTCCTCCTTTCTGGAAGTGCACAAATTCTACCCACAGGACTGTAAAAGGCAGCAGTGGCCAAAGATAGTGGCAAAAATATATTCTCCTCAGGGCTCTGCAGCTCCTAGGTTCCACATGTTGCATGAGTGATTCACACAGTAGCTGGACACTTATGGGTAACATGCCACTTAGTCACCAGACCACTAGCTATTGATTTTGATGCTACTTTGAAGCTCCAAAAGAGCCTCAACATGACAAATTCCAATGCCCAGTAAAGATTATAAAAAACCCATCGCACAGAGAAGCGAAAAAAATACACCACATCAATTAATCCAGCAGTCTTGAATTCTTTGTAGAGATTTTGAGGAAGGAATGAGTGACTGCTCAAATCAAGGAGAAAAAAACCCTTATCTGAAACCCTAAACCTACTTTCTCTACAGACAGGAGTGCACCTGAAGCAAGCTTGTCTTAGAATACAAACAACCTGCTGGCAAGTCTACAACATCACAGCAAACAGGAATGCAGGAGATTGCTGCCTACACACAAGATATGTGATGATTCTATAAGCTCTTAAAAGAAGGGGAGAGGGGAAGGGAAGATGGGGTGGAGGGGGGAATTTACCTGAGTGGGTCTTTTGAAAGTGGACATGCCAAGTACTGAAGAAGACTTGTGTTGAATGCTGCATGCTTCACAAGGATCCCTCCTCGCACCATATCTGCAGAACTCCTCCAGCAACTCAATCACGCAATTCTACCCTTCTTCTGGTTCTTCCTGGCACACTATGTAGGTATTTCTTTTTTTTTGTGTGCACCTTTGAATTAGGAAAAAAATTGCATTAAAAAAATTTGTATAGATAAGTGTTAGGGTTTTTGTATCCCTCAGAAGAAATTGTAGACAGAAATGTTAGGGTTTAGGGTTTAAGGGAAGTGATGCTGAATTTTTGGGAACTACTATAGAGACTGAGAATTAGAGTACAGATTTCATCCCAACTCTCGATAATTTACTAAGCCCTGCTGGATGAACATTTGCATGGCCATCAAATTCAATTGAAAGGACATGAAAACTCATGTAGACACATCACTTGCAATTCCACCTTTTTTTTGTAGTTGAAGAGGATGAAACATTCATCCCAGAGGACTATGTTTCATCTAAGAAGTTTCTTTTTTCATCCAAGATGATACCATTTCATCCAGAAATGCAATATTCCAAACTTGTAGATGAAGAAGAGAGGTGATTTGATCTGAGGAGAGGAGAGGTCTACTATCCATCAATAGGGTGGGTGATATAATAGTGTCCACTAACTAGCTTATTACTTGTTGTCATTATATTGTACATTATTTCATACTCATTAGTGAGGGTTCAATTACTACTTGGATGTGGAGGTAAGTCATGAATGAATGAATGAATGAATCCCTTACATTCATCATCATTTGATTTGTGATTCATGAGTTATGAAGTTCATCCATGAACATCAAACTAAGTAATGATGAATGATTCCCCTTATCCAAAAACCATAATCTAACACTCTTATTCCTCATGGAGAGTGTTGGAATTGATAAGATCATTCAACACCTAAGCTTGCTTCTCGAAACCACAAAATTCTACATAATGCATGTGACTATCTCATGTTTATGCATGCTTGGCTTCACGATCTTGGCGGCCTTGACCAACTTGCTTTCTATGAGGCACTCAAAGGATATTCTTAATGTATATTGGAGGGTACCTTACATCCATGAACATGGTTAAGAAAAGCGAGTGATATTACACTACCTTGAATATTCTTTTCTCAAGTTTCTACTAGTTCGATGGGGGTGTATGTAGTATAAGAAATCATAAACACATGGAAGGAAACTACATTGCCCTAAAAATCATAGTCACCCCTCCCCTTTCTTTTCATTCTCACTATTTTCAACCATTTAACATCTCCATGTTTATATATTTGTATCCTTGTTCAAATTCCACAACCAATGGTGTACTTTCTCAAGATGTTCACTAACCAACAATATTACCCCTTATGATGGCCACAACATGTATGCATAAATGTAGTTCATTAGACCTTTCAATGTTGTAGATTTAAACATATTGTGGAAAGCTTGACATTTAAGACACTTATGGGGAGTAAAATGTCACACTTCTTAATTGTCACATACATCTATAGGGGCCATTCCATGATCGATCATCTACACAATGTTTCGTTTAATTTTTGGGAATTTGGGTTTTGGGTTGAAATGCAATTCCATGTTCAACAATTACTTATTGAAAAACCCTTATTTTTAAATATTGTTATGTGTTATGCAATTTTTAAAATATCACTTTAAAAAATAGCATGAATACACTAAATTCATCAAACCAAATTATCAACAATGATGTGGTTGGTTAATAATTTACATATCTTCACAAAAGTTTCGATTTAGGGTTTAGGGTTTGAGAAGACAAGGAGGCACCTTCCTAAACCCTAAACCTTACCCAGACACTTGTTCATTTCGAGGAACCTTACATGTAAGATGTAGAGCATCTTATTTATTTTTATTTTTATTTTTTTGTTTTGTTGAACTTTTGAAAAATTATTTATTATTTGTGCCAAATTTTTAATAAAATCAAAAAAATTCACTGTTAGGTTTGAACTACAGACCTTCAAGAGTTTCAAATCCAACAACTTAAAATTGAAGCAATCTATACACACTAGTAGATTGTTCCATAACATTGACAAGAGCTTGTTTATTATTTTGTATATTCATTAATTATTGAAAATTTCAGAATTAAAAGACCAACTGCCAAAATTAAGATTTAAAATTTAATTAATCATTCAATAGTCGGTTGCCAAAATGATAAAAATATTACAATAGTGTTTTTCATTTTTTGTGCAATTTTGGTTTTGTTGTGTTTTTAATCTTATGTTAAGGAATACAAATTATTACAAATCAACCTGGAAAAATCAATTTTCACTTGTAGAAAGGATTTTTAATGAAAAAATGGCCCAAAATTCATTAGATTTCATTAAAAAAATAGTTGCCACATTTTTGTATTAGGTTTCAGCATGTAGCCAAATATATATTAAAATATGTTTTATTTATTTAATTTTCATTTTTAGTTTATAGCCAGGTTTGGTTAAATTTCTTATGGACAATCACCACTTTGATTACATCACAAAATTGAAAAAGAAAAATACTAATATGTATAAAATAAAATGAAGCAATTTGAGTTGCAAGTATGGTTAAATCTACATAATATTTTTGTCTATAGAGTTATAGACCTAATGCATTTGACACCAATATTGGCCTTGCCTACCCAGGCAAGGATATAATTGTGTTTAGATTCATAATAGAGTATAGTAGCTTAAGGGGTTTTGGCCCCTAGGTAATAAATAATAGGTCTATTTTTATATGAGGATTTTGGAAAGATGATATTTTGGCTTGTGGTGAAACTTGAGATTTGTTATTATAGAGTTATGATATCTTGAAGGATTTTGGTTTCTTTTTAGAAGATTTTTTAGAAGATTATATTTTTGCATGGTGAAATATTTGAATTTTCCATAATTCTTCTTTTGCCTTAAGATACTTTTTAATGTAAATGGCAAGGCCATTGTGTGACACACCCCTTGTGAAATTCGTGATTTTCCTAAGGCTAATTTTGCTACTGATTATAATTTTTTTACCAATGATGCCTGTTTTTTAGCAAAATGATTTTAAAAAAAAAAAGACTATTCTGTTATAATACTCTTTTTATATTGAAAGAAATTGTCAAGAAGGACACATTTTGGCTCAATTTCACTAGATGTCTATTCTTATCTTAACTGCTCTAAGTACCTAATCAGATTATTTTAAATTTTTATTTTAAAATTGTTGAACAGGCTCTCATAACAAGTTAAGTTGGAGTGCTAAATCCTTGTTGGGAAAAAAATGGGAAATTAAATTTTTTAAAAAAAACATAAATTTAAAATTTAAAAATTATTTAATTATAAATATATATTAGATTATAAAAATATATTAATTAAAATTAAATTTTATTTTAATAAATTAAAATTTTTAAAAAAAAAACCACTAGGCTATAAGTTAAATGTGATGACATAATGATATTTATGTTTATTTTATTTTTGGAAAAATCTTCTGTGGTTTCCATTGGCGAGCATCCCAATAAAGATTTTGCATTAAGTGATGAACGTGTGGAATTTTGGAGATAAACTGGCCCAAATCAAATTTACATTGCTGATGAAGCGTTGTTGCAAGAGGAGTTAGGTAGGTAGGTAGGTAGGTAGGTACCCATCAAGACATTAAAAGAAAGTATGTGGAAAGTCACCCACTCTATTAATAACTGTGCGTCTTTAATAGTTTGACTCTCCAAATGCCTGTTTCCATCTCCAGTTGGAATGAAAACTTTAAAAAATTGAGGAAAACTGGGTACCATTTTAATTGAAACAAGGCATCAAAGTTGTGTAGAAGTGTTGAAGGACTTGTTGATTCTTAGAAGATTTCATTTAAGGAAAGAGTAGGCTACCTATATCCCACCAAAAGATAATGCAAATCTGAAGCTGAGAGTGAAACTTTTGTGAAGACCAATTTAGGTAGAATAAGCAAATTTAATTTTGTATATTTTTAAGTGTATTTTTTTTCATCCCCACTTTTGATTTTTGATACTCGATTTGGATGACGGAGAAAAGCAATTTAGTCCTGTGTTCTTTTCCTGTGTATTGTTTTTAATCCTCACTTTTGATTTGATCCTCAAATTGTTGACAAATGATCAATTTATTAGTCCCCCTATTCCTCCTCTTTCCTTTCCTTGTGTACGTTTTTCATCCTCAGTTTCATCCTTATTCCCTATATTTATGTGTACTTATTTCATTCATCCTCAGTTTCATCCTTATTCCCTATATTTATGTGTACTTATTTCATTCATCCTCACTTTTTAAATCCAAATCCTCAATGTCAACGATTGAGTCCCGTATTCTACTCTTTCCTTTCCTTGTGTGCATTGTTTCATCCTCATATGTTCCATTTTCATCCTCACTTTCATCCAATTCTTTTCCTTCGTTCGTTGATTTGTTTGTCGTTGCCCCGGCGATTGCGCTTTCGTTGTCACTCTGCTGCTGCGTTGCTGCGGCGACTGCGCTCCGTCTTCGCTGTGCTTGCTCTGTTGTGTGCGAATTGTTCCTGTTTGTCTCTGACATCTGCCTTGATATGGCAGATATTTTGCTTATCTGACTCTGCTTGTTGAAACTTGAGAGGGAAGCAGTTCATCATGAGTCTGCCTCAGAAGTTAGAACTGGCACCGCCTTGGCATCCATCTCTGTGCTCTGCTGACTCATGTACGTGTAATCATGTCTTGTGTGTGGTGAGGAACTGTGCGTTGTGAGGTTCGAGGTCTGGATCATTGACTCTTGTTTTGTTGCGGAGCTTCGGTCAAGGTTTGGAAATCATTTTTCAATGTATTGCGGAGCTTTGGATCAGTTAGGTATAGAATGGTTTTGCGGAGCTTGCTTTAGCATTTATATGTAGCTCATCATCCTCTTCGATCTGCATCGTTTTCGGTCGGAGAGTTCTTTGTCTGTTTACAGGTTCTCAGATCATTCGCTACCTCGTCGGGTTATCGTCTCTGCGAAGGAGTTTCGGTAGTTGTTGTGGATTTTACTTCTTGGAGGTTTTTCTTTCCGTATTGTGCACAAACAGTGGCGATCGGTAGTTGTTGTAGCTTTTTCTTTTTCCTTCTTTCCGTCTCATGCAACAAAGAGTGTGTGTCGATCGGTAGTTTGTTCTAGCTTTTGCTTCTTCCAGGTTCCATATCGAGGAGACCTGTGCATTACAAGTGCTAGCGCACATAAATCAGTCTTGAAGTCTTATTATACGCTTCAAAGCTTTGCAGCTTGACTCAAGCGGAGTCGCGGTCTGTGTGTGTGTGTGACTGGCAGGTTGCGATCATGCAACATGCAGCAGTTGTGACGCAGGGTTGGGACTGCAAGCTCGTGAAATTCGTAGTACCGGACGACGTGATCTCTACTGTGCCTCATTCTACTCGTGTTCCTCTCTCAAGTCGCTGTTCGCTTTTGCAGCGCATTAAGACTAAGGAATTCTCCAAGTGTTCTCCTGGCTTGATCGGTAAGCCTCCTCCTCCCTCGCTCTTCTTTCTTCTTGGAGTCCTGACCGGCTTCGTATCCTTAAGCCGGTGTGAATGTGGTTCCAATTGGATACTGGAGTCGAAGATGTTGGCTAGATGACAACATATGTTGCTGATGCATTTCAGGGGAGAGCTCAAGGCGGCAGATTCCTACTTGGACAGCAGCCCGTCAGTTTCCAGCCTTAGGGCAGCTTGCTGCTTCTGTTTCAACTGCAAGAATTTTCCAAATGGCAATCAACAGCATTTCAACAAGTGATGAGCAACACACAGCCACAGCTGATGGAACATCAACTGTGGGCCAAGTGATCAAGTGCAAAGGTACCAAATCGAGCTCTCTCTCTCCCTATCTCTCTCTCTCTCCAGCTCACTGATCTCTAGCTGATAGAATTGTAGGCATCCTGACTGCCCATCCTGCAACATTGTGATCGATGTCTGGTTGTTTGTGAATGAATATGCAGCGGCGGTAGCATATGCAGCTAGAGAGCCATTGTCCTTTGAGGATGTACTTGTGGCTCCTCCACAGCCAGGCGAAGTTCGTGTCAAGATTACTCACTCTTCCATCTGCCAAAGTGATCTCTATTACTTGCTTGGCAAGGTAGGCAGTTCTCTGGTTCATCTGATCATCAAAAGGGGGACCCTGTGAGAAATCAAGTGAGAGACATTGTTGTTTGCTATAAAAGTTTGTAAAACTAAACCCATTGCATTACATGGTTTTCTTCCTTCAACAAGTGCCATTTACTGGCACTGATTTGATTTTTTCTGTAAATAATGTTCAGGACAAGGACCCCATTTTCCCTCGCATTGTGGGGCATGAAGCTGCTGGGTAAGCTCTTCTTCCAAGTGTTGTGGACAGTCTACAGTTTCAACAACTAAATTGTTCAAATTGGAAGGACTATTTCAGTGCAATGTTCCCTGAGTGACCTAAGAAATCTCCATTTCACAACATCTGCTACTCTGAGTATTATTAAGGCTTCTGAGAGTTCAGGATGTTATAGATAGTGTGTAGCGCTGCAGCAGCAGCTCATAGAGCATCTCTCTACATGCAGGTTTTCTGATGTTTGTTGAGAGAATTGCCAAAAAAACCTAACATTTTTAACACTTTCTGTAATCTGCAGAATTGTTGAGAGTGTTGGAGAAGGTGTGACAAGTCTACAGCCAGGGGATCATGTGATTCCGGCCTGGCTAGCAGATTGTGGGAAATGTTTCCATTGCAAACAAGGGAAGAGCAACTGTTGTGATGTATTACTACACAACTTTGATTCTGGGGTGATGCTATCAGACAAGAAGACAAGATTCACCACATTGGATGGGAAGCCCATTTACCACTTCTTTGGTATTTCCACCTTCAGCCAGTATAGTGTGATGGATGAGGCCTCCTGTGCCAAAGTGAACCCTAAAGCTCCTCTTGACAAAATCTGTCTCCTGGGATGTGGTGTTGCCACAGGTGAGAGTAATCTCCATTTCTCATTGTGATGATGGGTTCATACAATGGCTTTTTGTTGATGTGCATGATCTCTACAAATCACCCTTTCAGGATCTCAGACACTAAACCCTTCATGATCCTAGAAATCCATAGCACCACACTGAGGATGTCAAGAGTCTTGCATTTGCACCTTTCGTCTGCATACATTTGTTATACCTGTGCATATCCATATTTAGCCAGTATGATCTAAGGAATTCTGATTCTTAATAAATGAACATCAGGTATTCTACTGACATCTTTGGCTACCTCACCAAGCATAGCCCAAGAAAATTATATATAAAGTATATGCTTCTCTGTTCTTCACTACACCTCAACTCTGGTCTCTGGTCCCAATTATGAAAGAATTAAACAAATGGATTTTTGCTTGTGGTTCAGGGATTGGGTCTGCATGGAAAATTGCAAAAGTTACACCTGGATCAACTGTCGCAGTTTTTGGATTGGGAACAATTGGATTGGCTGTATGCATCCTTGCCTATATCATCCGTTGTCAATCTACCAGGATTTTTGCATTCACAATTTTCTTTCTTTCTGCATTGGCACTTTCCAAGTTCTTGCAGTGTTGGTTGCCTTCTCATCATGGTGCTCTTCTCTATCTGTGTTTGTGCACACCCTATAGTGTTTTTTTTCTCTTCACAATGATTTCAGTGAATGCCACCTTCAGGTTGTGGAAGGTTGCAAAGCAGCAGGTGCATCTCGGATCATTGGAATTGACTTAGTACCTGAAAAACTGGAATTGGGTACGTTTGAGTTTCTCTGTAGTTAACATGTGATACAAATGCCAGTGCATCAAAAGTTGATTATATGCAGCTCCTGATTTATTGAGTATACCATACCTTCCACTGAAGATGAACGTTGGAAATTGTTGGCATGTGTATGTGGGGGTTGCAGCAAAAGAGTTTGGTCTAACAGACACTATAAATTCAAAGGAAATCAGCAAGCCTGTTCAAGAGGTACTATTGGAGGAACAACACATACAAAGAAAAGCCTCCTTTCTTTTCTGCACCATATGACCCACTGACCTCTTTCTTCTTGTGCCAGAGAGTTTCTCTGGAGGCATTTCTAACAAGAATTGAGTCTTTTGGACCAGGTGATTTCTGAGATGACAAATGGAGGAGTTTGGTACAGCTTCGACTGCATTGGCAAAAGTGGTGTTATCACTGCAGCACTGGAATCAACACAGAAGGTTTGTCTCAATCTTCCACATTGTCATCTTGGGCAAATGTTTTGTTTGAATCAACTGAATATGTGTGATAAGTGAAAGCAAGCAAAAATATTAATGTCATAAAACAGTTGGCATTTTTCTGTCTTGAGCATGGGCTATTTGTGAAAGTACTGACTTGACAGATTCAGAAGCATTGACCTCTGGTCATGAAGGCCGAATGGTTTTTCTAAGCAAAGGGGACAATGATGGTTGAGACTGTTGCAGGCAGGAGGTGTATCAGTTATACTAGGATTGGCAGCAGATAACGACAAGGTCACATTCCATCCAAGCACTCTTCTGTATGGCCGCACATGGACTTCTGGACTGTTTGGAGGATACAAAGGAAAAACAGATCTGCCAGGCCTTGTTGAAAAATACATGGATGGGGTAATTTGTAACTTCTCTCTTTGTCAGTTCTCATTAAAAAAATCTTGTTCAAACGTCAAAACATCAGTGGACATTTCTGCACATTAGATGAAAGGATTGAGGCTGAATATCTCAACAATGGAGTTAGATATAAAAGGTTAAATTGCAGTTTTGTAGACTTCTTGTGAAATTAAGGATCCACTGACACCATTCCCATATGGGGATTGCAGACGATCAATTTGGACCACTACATTACACACAAACTGCCCTTCTCCAAGATCAATGAAGGGGTGGAACTCCTGAAGGAATCAAAGAGTCTTCGCACTGTGATGCACTATGACGAGTAATGAAGCTTCATGATGTGAGGTGACTGGATTTAGACTAGTGGCACACGAATTGTCAGATTCTGCACAGCACTGGGTGTGTATATCTTGAGCAAATGCATATGAGTAGTTAGTATACAGGTGAAGAGAGCAATATACTACAAGACCCTCATCCACAAGATATATCTATCTGAATGTTTTTCCACTCCCATCTCTGCAATAACATTTCTGCAATAACATCTCTGTAATTTGTAACAAATTACAAATTTTCAGTCTTCATTTTTGTAAATGTCTATAGTTTCTTTCAAATCCTATGCATACAAAGTTAGGGAATTTGATTGTCCAATTTAATTTAAATCTTGGAAGGCTTCAAAAGAAATAGGTTACAATCAATTATGTAGTTTGGGTGTTGATTCCAGAACATTGTTGATTCTAGAACATGTAAGGATCATTTGTGTTGTTGGGTCCATATTTTGCCAAAGTAACTTTCACTATTGATATCAAAAGGTTTCAACGGCATATGCAAGTCAATATGTGGTTCAAGAGATCAAATCTGATGTCCATGGGGGTCATAAGGAACTTCTGTTTACAACAACAATGAGGCATACAAAATGGCCAAATCAAAACCCTAAAAAAGCTCACAATTTAGTACTACCGTATCAATTGTAGAATTTAAACAATTTTCTCATTTTTCAATTTGGCTTATGTGCACAATTGGATAGAGGTATACCTTACCCTAGGGTTAGTTTCATCATGAAACAATCCTTTAAATAATGAAATGGAATTCTGTGAAAATATGAAGTGGAGGTGTTGAAAACCATCATGTATATCACATGGGATGATATGAATAATTTCACTACTCATATGATGATATCATAGTAGACTATTGTAGATCATGAAAATTTCAAAATTTTGAAAATGAATTGATTTAAAATTTTTTCTAAAATTGTCTTGTCATTGTGGAAGATTATACTAGGCTATGGTATAGATGGTAAGGGAAAGATTGATTCAAAATTACTCTTTAAAGTTGGGCACCTTGTGTGAATCAAAGCTTGTCCAATCATACACCCAATGTAATGGGAAGCTATCACCTACTCCTTTTGGTAATGCTAAGGAATGAATAATTTCATCCAACTTTGTAATGTTTATAGTGAAGTCTGGTGTATGATCTGCACTCTCACATTCAGTAGTGTTTCCTGCAAGAAGAGATGGAACTCGAAAGTCCCATGGATTTTCTTCGGTCTTGTGTTTTAACATCAAAGCTTCAACTATAACATCTATCCAAGTGGATGGTCCACAAGGGCCATAAATTTCAATCACAGCTGCATGCTTTGGCATAAAAATCGAAGCCCATGTATTTGCTCCATGGGTGGTGATTAATATATCAGTTTGGGACATGAGTGACACAACTTCAGGCAAACTTTGGTTGTATTCACCGGAAGCAAGCATTGCATCAACAAAGGTAACATGGAAAGGTGGTTGCACCCAACTCTTTTGAAGGTGGTGCATAACTTCAAATGCATTTATTGTGCGTCTTCGATAGGTGTCTCCTCGACCATAATATGTCACCCTTAGTTTTGTAGGAGGCCTCACAACTTGTGGCTCCTCAATCCCAAAGAAAGAAAAAGTTGCATCACGATATCGCAGTAATGCAGGTACATAAACATTTGATCCGAGTTTGGTGTTCATACGACCACATGATGCACAAGCGGGCTTCAAGTGCTCAAAACATAGCAACCTTGTCTCATGTTCTGCATGTTGAAGGAATTGAACTTGCGGCGAAAGCAAACCCAAGGTGTAAAGTTGGTACATCATGGTGTTATGATTCATGCTTTGGTGTGCTCCTTCCAACCAAGCGTGCATATTATAGACATAATATCGAGTTGTGTGATTCTTGGGTAGTTGGTCAAGAGGGATAGCAGTGGTGAGGTGTGGCCAGATCCTCTCTGCAAAGTGATGGAAAACATTGTTAACATAAGGGATGATATGAGTGGTTTTTCCATCGATCCAAACTGCATCATGGGGGATGTTGTCCACATATTGTACACCTTTGCAACCCCAAATACAATTGTAAGTATCTTGCCATTCTCTAACCATCTCTTCTCCTATAGCTTCCACGCTTTGCTCCATCTCCTCTTGTGATGTACCCACCACCACCAATGTCCCATTTGGGTGCACACACACATCCAACATGGGTGCCACACCATAATGTGGCATTTTGGTGTTAGAGATTTGCTCAAGCCTTGTTTTGAACATTGTTTTGTTTACATTTTTTATTGAAATCTCATCAAAGTACACAATTTTACTTGCAATTGCCTCGTGCATGGAAGGAGCTCTTAGAAGAAATGGCTTGGATGCCACTTTATCCATGAGAAAGGGAGTTGGCAACTCCAACTCTGACAAATCTCTTTGTTTCAATAGTATGATCTTGTATAATATGGGTTCTCCAAATAGAAAGAGCCCTACAAAAACAACTAAGACCCATGCATACTGTGGGATTGCTTTTTTGCCTCCCAATAATGCTCTTCCAATGTTGCCCTTCCGCATTTCAACAAATACTTGCTACAATGACAACAAAAATCCTTTATGCTTCAAATGCCACAAGCATTGAAAATGCTACCATATTTCATGCCCACTTTATGTACCCATTACTAATCCCCTCACAAATATCATTTCACTCACAAGTCATCAAAAGACTTCCAACTCCATGAACTTGTTGTTTGTCAACAAAAAAAAAGGCGTCAAATATTACCCAACACTTGTTGATTGACAAAAGAAAACTACGATATATAAGAGAAAAGAAAGAAGGGGATTATTTCTCAATGTATTGGGAAGCAAGTCACACTACAATGCAGCTCCAACAAGGGGGAGAAAACACAAATTCAAAAGACCAAAAACAATTGATCATGTACATAAACATCGAAGGATGAAATTGAAACCTAGGAGAGAGAAAGAGAGATGAAGCTCTATGATGTGAATTTGGACCCAAATGAACCCCAAAAAAATAGGACAAATGTAGAGAAGAAACTTAACTCAACTTGAAACAAAAACCCACACTCCAAGAAGATGAAACTCATGTCTAAAATGGAAGCATAACCCTCCTTTCCCCCAAAAGTTACCAACTCCACAATACACATAATATTACAATATATGATCCAAGTATCAATATCAAGAGAGTATCATATATGACCCCCCTTTCCCCCAAAACTTAGCAACACCACAATACACAATATAATACAATATAGGATCCAAGTATCAATATCAAGAGAGTATCATGTATGAGAGAACATGTGCCATTAAAAAAATAATAATAAAATAAAACTCATTTTCAGCACCATGCTTGAATCATTGTTGTTGGGTTGTAATGTAGTTGGCCTATCAGAATAAAATCTGGAGAATTTAAGAGTCATTCACAAATGGCTCCAAGAAAGCCCAAACAAATGAAAATATATAAAATATACGCACTACAATAATATAAGACTATGGAAATGGCATGAGAGATCAGCAGCACTAAAAAATATATATTAGGAAAGAATTTCACCATTAGGAGCATCAAGCTATCATCGTTGTTTATGGCTAACCCACATACTATATTGTAGTTGGCCTGTCAGCATAAAAAACCTGAAGCACTTGAAGATCATGAAGCAATGGCTCTTTCGGTCTTTACTTTGTTTGTCAGAAAGGTTCATTTGTTGTTTGTTCGATCATGTCAAATTGTAGGTCATGTTGTGAGTTATGTACTCCGTGAAATCATCACTATGTGAGTAAAGAAAAACCACCTACTTTTCTGTGGTGAGTTTTCGCCATTTCATGAAATTTTTTCCAAAAAAAAATGTCAAATATTCCCTTCTTTTTTTTTTCATAAACTTTCGCCAAAATTCTAAAAAGTTTCCGTGTTTCTACACATTGTTCAAGCAAGTAACTGGGATGTAAAGGGATTTTAATAAATTTCTATTTTCATTCATAGCTGGTCTATAACCAAATGTGGCTAAATCTCTTTTGTGAATGATCACCAATGTGGCAACATTGCCAAATTGGAAAAAATAAAACAAAATCACTTGATTGTGGCAACCATTTACAAGTATGAAGTCTCTACATTTATTATACCTGGTATAGTGTAAGGTTATCCGTTGATCATGGGTAACCATTGTTGATTCCATTAATTTCTTGTACACCAAACTTTCAATTTTTTTTCTTTTTTTTCTTTTCTTTTTGGTGATGGCCCCAACACAACATGAACATTTTGGATTTAAACAACTTGATGCAATTGATTGTTGGATCCAATTGTGTATCAAAATAATTGTAACTGTTGTTTAATATTTATTGTCTTAAGGTGGTAACTTAAGTTGGCAATATTTTTTTTTCAGTTATTTATATAAAAATTCATAATATATTATAAAAACATATGGATAAATTTAAAATCAATCTAATGAATGAAAATAATCCATTTACTAAAAAATTCAATATAACTAGTGTTTTTGTTCTTTAAAAGACTCCCAAAAGACTTTGAAAATATTTAACAATAAAATATTTTTGAGAAATTTTGATTAAAATATTAACATAATAGCATAATGAAACATTTATTGGAGTCATTATTTTTCTTAAAAAACCTTATTTCATTTATAAGTCATGAAATTAAAATTATTCTCTTTGAATGATCGATCATGTTTTGCCATGTTGACACGTTTGGCTCACTCACTACTTTCTAAGGACTCACCTAAGGGGGTTGCACCATTGGCTCCTTATAATGTGGCCACACCCCTCCAACTATTTTTATAGTTGCTAATGCATGTGACAATTTAAGTTTGTTCGTTATATCTTTGCTTCTAGTTACACAATATTTGGAAGCATGGAAAGTTCACATACCAAGGAGGAGTCACGTTGGGATTTAGAGTTTATTAAGTGAGATCATCTTTGAGTATTACAATTGCTAGCTAATTTAGTAGTTGCATTCTAGTTTTTTTTGTTCTAGTGTTCATGAACATCAAGTTTCAACATATTAGCCAAGCTCTTTCATGGCCAAAGTGAACCAACACCCATAAACACACCATCATGGATGGATGGTGTGTGAATAGGATCTTAATTTTCATTGGGTTCTTCTTCCCCGACTAGTCTTGCCATAATTAAGGGCTTTAAAAGTGTGTCATGGGTTCTAGAATTAGGGTTCATCCAATTGGATGGTCAAAAAAGGAAAATCAAGGCATGGTGTGTTCATGGGTGCTAGGTCACACAAGCTCTCTTTCATAAGTTCATCCTTCAATTGTCCAACATGGGCATGGTAGTTAAAAACACCTAGTTTCTTTCTAATGTTGTTCAAGGTAGGTCATGTATATTAAGAAAGGTCCTTGACATAAAGGGCATACTCATTAGCTTTGGACCTAGATTTCACCTGCTAATGACTTTCTTCAAGAAGGAAACATCCAACAAGCACATCAAAGGTTGGAGTGACTCCATAATTAGTGGGAAAGAGAGGAATTTTTTTTCCTTTTGCCCTTTAAGTTGATGCCTTGCTCATGCTCCTTTTTTGAAACATGGTGGTGGCACCCTCAAATCCTACTACTTTAAAGTTGACAATTAATTTTTGTCATGTAGTTAGACTTTCTAAAACCTTAGCAAAATCTAGTTAGTGTCACTTCCTAAATTATTAGTGGAGGTAATATGTGAAACCAACTGTTAATAACTCTAAAATTACTAGAGTGCCCTCTAAGATAATTAAAAACCTAAAATCTAGCCTCTAACAAACTCATGTGGAGCAATGCTCATACAATGTTACTAAGCAACTCTTGCATGTGTGGAAGTGTTGCTCACATACTCCTAAGGGCCACTTTAGATGATGGTCTAAGGTCTAGGGTCCGATGAAATGGAGCAATCCTATTGGTTGAGAGCCATAAATTGGACCCATGGCCTTTAGATGAGGGTCCGAGACCAAAAAAATGGCAAATAGAGGCTAAACCTACATGGCACCAAATTTGGACCCCGCACCCCCATCTAAAGTGGGCCTAACTTTTGACACCTATGGACCAAATGAGTCACCATTTCACTACACTTGAATAATTGAACCATGATTGATTAACTACCATACAAAGTGTTGTTACCATGTAGAGCAAAGATATAACATAGCTCCTTAAGAGTAATCAATCCCTCCACTCTCAAAGTGCACACATTTTGACTACTTCTTCACAATTTGATCATGGTTGGTTTCTAGAAAAGGAAGACAATTAGCTTGCCAACTAACTAACTCTAATTGAATGATTTTTCAGCCTATCAAGGGTGGGGCCTTTGCTTCAAAATGGTACTCACCAAGTACCAAATGCTTATTTTGTTAACCATACATGATTGCATGAGTTTTGATGCTATAGAACTAGGGATTCTATTGCTTACCATTTGGTGGATGATTGATAAGAAGATGGCATGATGGAGTATTTCTTTCAAAGGTGCTCATTTCCTACCTACCTACCATATTTTACACAACATGCTTGTTGTTGTTGTTGCCAATATTTCTCCATGTTCAATCCTCTTGGGGTAGAACCTCCTTTAAGAGGGGGACTGAATCTCATGACCATAGTTAGCCCATTATAGCCCATAGTTAGTTCATGCCCCTACCATTACCCTAGGCCAAAAATGGTAAAGAATGCGGGTAGGCATAGGAATTCCTGGTAGCCAATGAGGTGAGCCATCATAAGACCTAGTTTATTTTTCCTTTTGGGGAGGGTGGGGGGGGGGGGGGTCCCAATTTGTTTTCAACATGTTTTAAAAAAACCCCCACGTTGGCCCCATCTTTTCCCCA